>OGGG01001307.1_pt1 | contig 20875 bp, 15 predicted proteins | sample 1571201 | NCBI WGS metagenome assembly OGGG01 (sample SAMEA2581946, study PRJEB24529) | metagenome | biome: Human gut stool | place: China | collected 2011 | reverse complement strand
TTCCTACTGCATCTACATACGCTATATCATACGGTGTAAAGATCCATTTTGCACTTGTCACGGATGTATCCGGTCTTTGTGTGGGGAAGTTCCATACAAGACTTCCCTGAACCTGCTTGTCGGTTCCCTGCTCAACAAAGACTGCCTGTTCTTCCCCTTCCAGATTCAGTTTCAGATCGGATAATGTTCCCCCGTAAGTAAGCTTCTGATCCTGTAAAACTTTTACCTCACTGCCTTCTTTCAGGACAACCTTTTTCCGGTCTGTCAGTGTGACCGTTAAGTCATAAGAAACATCCGTATAATTTTCCATTTCTATCGTTACATGGAACGTAACCGTTTTTCCAATCATGCTCCTGTCTGTAAATTTATTCACTCGATAATTTAACTCTCCTGTTACACTAACATGAAACCTAGCAAAAATCTGCTCATCCCCTGTTACAAACCAGGAATAACGATCTCCCTTTTTGTCCGCCGGAAGTTTTGCCTGCAGATCTACATATAGCAAATCAGAACCTTTTATATAAATATAACTTGCCGATTCATGAAATGCAGCCTGCTGCGGGGTCTTTTTCTCAACATGAACTTCTACACCTTTTACTTTATAATAAGGATAATTATCATCTTCCGGTGTAAAAATAAGATCGCATGTCATTGTTTCTCCAGCTTTCGGTATCACTTCCAGATTTTCTTCCTCCTTAAAACTCCAGGTTCCTTCCAGCAGTGTACTTTCTCCATTTCCGGTATCTGCCCTGACCACGCCCGAAATCAAGGTATACTTCTGCAGCGTCTGATCTGCAATTCCGGAAATCTGCGGAAGTGTCTCGCAGCTCATGCCTGTATTTCGAACCTCAACCTTTTGCAGAGTAGTATTGGCAAGTACTTCTTCTCTGCTCAGAAAGCGTCCAGCTTCTGTACTGTAAAACGCATAACCCTGCGGAAGCATATCTTCTGCACTGCCTGAATTTAATATGATGTTCTGGAAATTTCCACCGGTAATTTCCGTACTGTTTCGAAAACTACTTTGATCCTTGAGTATTTGAAAATTGCCGCTTTCTATTTTCAGTTTTCCTTGCTCCCGTATTATTGGTATATCACAGGTTCCGTTTTTTACCGTAACCTCTGCTCCGCATATGTTGATTAGGCTAGCGTTTTTCTCTGTCAGGGATTTTTGATTTAAATCCAGCGATATTTTCCCGCGTGTCAGAGCAGGAAGATTGTCCGTATTTTCCATGGACTGCATAAGGGTAATCTCTGCTTCTTTTCCATTTGCGTATTCGAATGCTTCTTTCAGTGTATTTACATAAGTTTCTTCTCCATTTACCGTAATCCGGATATAACCCTGGAAGTCCGGCTTTCTCTTGTGGCACCACGTACAGTACTGTAAATCCTGTTCATAATCATGTTCCTTACATACCTCGACATGCACATTTGTACAACTTGCCTCGGCATAAGGCTGCTTCTCATTTGTCTCATTATCCACCAGGCAACGTTCTTCTCCAAGTTCTGCCCATGCTTTTGAAATACGCTCGAATTTTCCACCGCTCACCTTGATTTTCCCACTGTTATGCATAACATAGTTGTCCGACTGATTTTCATAAATTCCACCGGCAAACTCTATATTCTTACTTTCTACTCTTAATTCGCCGGAAAATACACCCGTCTGCGTTTCACTGCTGTCCTTGATTTTAAGAGAAACATCCGGATTCAGCAAAATCTTTCTCAAACTTTGCAGACGATATCCGTTCAGATCCAGGATCAGATTTCCGCTGTTTACCTCCACTCCCCCTTCTAGTTCAATATTCTTCAACAGCTTCATCTGTGCTGTTTTTCTCTCTGTATCACGAAATGCTTCTGCCAAAGTAACATATGGTTCGGAATCTCCATCCATGGTTACCTCAATTTCCCCATCCGAAATTTTATATAACAGATAATCCGATTCTGATTTGTATTTTTTACGGAATGTCAGTTCTGCTTTTACATAGTAATCGCCTTTAGCAGCCGGTGCCCCGCCTTCGGTAAGTGCACCGGCATTTTCTGCATTTGTCAGCACTCCATCCTTGCTTTTATAATACGTGGTCTTTATGGATGTCGGTGTTTCCCTGCAGCTCCAGGTGATCTTTCTTCCTTTTTCCAATGACAGTTCCCGCGGATTTCCCGTATATGCATAATCTATGCTCTCGCTGTCCGCAATTCTTTGCATCCGAATTCTGGCATCAAAGTTGATCTGATAGGAAAAAATTTCTGAAGTTTCCTGATAAAAATCTTTCACTTCCAGAGCCGTAACTTTTACATAATATTGCCCCGGCAGAGCCGGTGCTCCAGCTTTTTCAACCGCTCCGCTGTTTTGTGCTGTGGTCGGTATCTGTGCCTTTTCATCCAGATAATAGCCGACTATTATCTGTCCGTCCCCTTTCCAACTGAAAACTTCGTCCTTCTTCAGAGATAATGGCTTTGTTTGAGACAGATTGTCGCTTGTTTTCACCATCTGTGTACCGGATACCAGCAAAATCTCATTTTTTGCTATACTTCCCGGATGATTGCTGTAAGTGTTGCTTTTCTCCAGATAATAAACCTTTCCATGTGTGCCATCCATTACCGGATAAGCATCTGGATTTTCTTCAAGATTCTGAAACCACTTTGCCTGCGAAACCAGTGAATTATCCTTTCCATTTAATACCCAGGCTGCCTTTCCGGATGCAAACTCTGCACTTGTCATCCCTTCTGAATCTTTGACACTTCCATTTTGATTTTTATTATAGACCCCTCCCTTAAAGCGGTCGGTATTAAAAACACAGTTCTGGATTGTATCCCCCCTAGCCAGACTTCCTGCGATTCCACCTGTTATACTTCCTGTCATGGCTGCATCGCTCCAGCAGGAGATGATATCACAGGCTTCCTCATTTCTATAGCCTTGATAACCAACGATCCCGCCGGCATAATATGCATCTGCTGTTCCGGTATTATAACAATATTTGATATAAGTTCTCACATATTGCTGGGAACTGTTGCTGCCGCAGACCTGCTCTCCGGCGATGCCTCCGCTGCGTCCATAGCCCCACGTTGCTTTTATCGCTCCGCTGTTTTTGCATGATTCGATCCAGCCCTTGGAACTTCCTACAATGCCGCCTGCGTAATCATGCGCGGTTACTTTTCCGCTGTTCCAGCAGTTGATCACCTTTCCAAGACTGCTTTTTGCTGCAACTGCTCCGGCCGTACTCGTTGACGATGTGAACACGCCATCTTCCATGCCAAGATTTTTGACAACGCTGTTCTCCATCAGCACCGCAAACAGGCCTGATACCTGTTTATCTCCTGTCCGCTCGCAGACCAGCTTGCTGATCTTATGTCCGTTTCCGTCAAAGGTTCCTGTATAACCGTCATTTGTATCTCCGATCGGTGTCCAGTCTTCGCCTGTCATATCAATGTCTGCCGTCAGCACTGCATTGATGTCTTTCTCTCCGGCATTGACCTTCGCCGCAAATGCCTGCAGATCTTCTTTGTCTGCGATCGCATAATATCCGGCATAATCTCCGTTTAAATGAAAATTACTCTGGTTCTCTTCGGTAACCTGTACCAGTCCTGCTGCATTTGCCTGAATACTTACCAGACCACCAAAATCCATTGCGGTAAATGCAAGTGCAAATGCAAGTAATCCTGCTGTAAAACGTTTTCTCATATCATTTTCCTCCTTCTCTTTTAACTCTGTCATCTTCATTATACAAAATCAAAAAATTATTGTACACTAGCCAAACGGTTAGTGTTACAATGCTTAAATCATTTTTTTGCAAAATATTTATTCTGTATTAATATTTTCTTATATGCCACCCGGCAATATGATGTACTACCGCCAAAAAAAGCAACTGACCTGTCTTCCAGGCTCAGCTGCTTATGTTAAGTTCCTTATTTGATTCTCTTTAATTCGTATTCTCTTGTTCCAAGGCCAATCTTCTCTGCCTGATCCAGCGTTGCTTTCCACTCGATATTCGGGTTGGAATCTTTGAAATGATCGTGGTGGCAATGCCATCCCGGCTCTGCCAGATGTTCTCCAAGCTGGCTGTTTGCGATCGGTGTTGCATTCAGGCAGGCATCTGCACATGCCTGATCCAGTGCGACCGGATCAAAACCTGCAAACATTCCGATATCCGGAAGGATCGGTGCATCGTTCTCTCCGTGGCAGTCGCAGTTCGGGCTGATATCCTGTACCAGTGCGATGTGGAAATGCGGGCGGCCATGACAGACTGCCTGTGCATATTCTGCCATTTTACGATCCAGAAGTTCATTTGCACTATCGTTCGGATTGTATACCGCATCAAAACTGCAGGCTCCGATACAGCGTCCGCATCCTTTACATTTATCATAATCAATGACTGCTTTTTTATTTACATAGGTGATCGCATCACTTCCGCACTCTTTTGCACAGCGGCGGCAGCCACGACAGACTTCTGTATTGATCGCCGGTTTTCCGCTTGCGTGCTGCTGCATTTTTCCTGCGCGGCTGCCGCATCCCATACCGATATTCTTGATGGCTCCGCCAAATCCGGTCGCCTCATGTCCCTTAAAGTGACTCAGACTGATAAAAATGTCCGCATCCATGATCGCATGTCCGATCAGAGCCGTCTTGCAGTATTCTCCGTTTACAACCGGAACTTCTACTTCATCCGTTCCCCTCAGACCGTCTCCGATAATAATCTGACATCCGGTTGTAGTTGTGTTAAAACCATTCAGATTTGCACAGTCCAGATGTTCCAGTGCATTCTTTCTGCTTCCCGGATACAGCGTGTTGCAGTCTGTCAGAAACGGCATTCCGCCCTGCTCCCTGCACAGATCTGCGATTACTTTTGCATAGTTTGGCCGAAGGAAAGCCATATTCCCCAATTCTCCAAAATGCATTTTTATTGCCACAAACTTTCCATCCATATCGATATCTTTGATACCGGCGGCAATACAGAGTTTTTTCAGCTTGTCCAGTTGGCTGGTCCCTACCGGACAGCGAAAATCAGTAAAATAAACCGTTGATTTCTCCATGTCAGTTTCTCCTTGTCTGCTTTCTTTTCATAATGTTTCTGTACTTCTTTTATTTTTATGTTGATCTTCAGAGGTTATGCTCTTTTTCTGCCCCTATACTCATTTTCACTTCAAATGTTGTCCCGTTGTGTTTATTTGTATAAACTTCAATCGTCCCGTCATGGACCCGCACAACTTCCCGCACCATCGCAAGTCCAAGCCCCACACCTCCAAGTTCCCGGCTTCTTGACTTATCTACCCGGAAGAATGGTTCAAAGATCTGCTCCCTGAATGCTTCATCAATTCCATTTCCTGTATCCGAAACCGTCAGAACAACTTCGTTCTTATCCTTTATTGCTGATACCGTAACAGTTCCGTCTTTCCGATTATATTTAATCGCATTTTCCACAAGATTATATAGCATTCTGTAAATCAGAATATCACTTCCTGTCAAAAATAATTCTTCATCTGCCTTTTCTCCTGCTCCCTGTGACTTCTGTATCAGTTCAATCTTCTTTTCCTGTGCCAGCGGTTCTAAATCTGCCAGCACTTCCTCGATCAGGCTATGGATCTCAATTCTGTCATTTCGCGCTACTGTCTGTAATTCGCTCATATCCAAAAGCGTTCTGACCAACTTGCTAAGACGTTCATTCTGCTCCGTTATCATCTGAATTGTCTCTTCTGCCGTTGTTGTACTCTCCGGATGTTCTGTTGTATGGTACAGATCCAGTTGTGCCTGGATCAAAGCCAGTGGGGTACGTAACTCATGTGCTGCATTTCCTGTAAACTGACGCTGCGTCTCAAATGATTCTGAAAGCCGCATAAGCATTTTATTGTAAGATATGCGAAGTCTGTCCAGCTCTGCAATCTTATTCTCTTCGATTGTATAATCTGTCAGGTTCTGTGCCTGGACTTTTTCCACTGTCTCTGAAAATTCCCTGAGTGGTTTCAATGCCCGTCCACTGATAAAATATGTCGCTGCTCCGCCAAGCAGCGCTACAACAGCAGTAATCAGAAGGCTTCTGGTTCTATAATCTGATTTGGAGTCATAAACCTTCAAGGAAAACTGTGCCACAAAATCATCCCACTCATCATCTGGAATATCAATGTACACCGCTTCCGGCAATGTACCCTGATCTGTGACAGACTCCTGAAGCGTATCGAAACAATAGATTCCGTTTTTATATAAAAAAAGGGTAAGACATCCGCATAATATGGTGATCAGCACCGTTGTAAGAAGTGTTAATTTCCACTGGAGTGATATTTTTTTCATTCTTTGCTGTTACCCCCTATTTTATAGCCCTCACCGATTTTGTTCACGATCGGATCATATCCGAGTCCTGCTTTCAGTTTTTTTCTCAAAGAAGACATATGTACTCGGATCGAACCGCTAAAACTGTCCACAGAAGAGTCCCAGACATGCTCGATCAGTTCTTCCTGACTGACCGGTCTTCCCTGGTTTAAAAGGAGATATTCTAAAATTCCATTTTCTTTTCTCGTCAACGCAACCGGGGTATCTTCTGCATATGCAACCCTTTCTCTCGTATCAAATCGGAGTTTTCCACATTCCAGGCAGATATTTTTTTGTACAAATTTTCTTCTTGTCAGGCTTCTCACGCGAGCTTCCAGCTCCTGAAGGTGAAATGGTTTTTCCATATAATCATTTGCACCGGAATCCAGTCCCTCAACCTTATCTGCGATCTGACTTCTCGCAGACAGAATCAATACTTTTGTCTCTTCATTTTCTTTGCGAAGTTCCCGAAGAATCTCCATCCCATCCACCCCGGGCAGGTTAAGGTCAAGCACGATCAGGTCATACAGTTCCGCATAGATCATATCCAGTGCCTGCTCTCCGTCATTACACATATCCACCTCATAACCTGCCATATGCAGACTTTTCGCAATCATATCACATAATTTCTTCTCATCTTCAACAACTAATAATCTCAATTTACTTTTCTCCATTTTCTTAACAGGAAATTTACATTCCATATTATATAATGTAACCATGGAACGGTCAATAGACCGACTTTGATCAATAACATCGAAAGGAGCAGTTACTATTTACAGTAACAGGGGGTATCTTAATGAAATCAGAAAAAGCAGCACAAATTTTTCTACTTGCAGCTGGTCTCGTATTTCTTCTTGTTGGAATTTTCCGCGGAGAAGCTGCAACTGTACTCAGCAAGGCAATAAAATTATGTATGGAGTGTGTCGGAATTGGATAAAAAATTAAAATCAAACATGAACTTCCTGGTTCGCTTCCGCGGATGGTTTCAGGCAGCCGCAACACTGCTGACCAATCTTCATATCCCGAATCTGTTTAAAGGGAAAATTTATCAGGGAAATGCAAAAACAATATGTGTCCCAGGGCTGAACTGTTACTCTTGCCCGGCTGCCACAGGTGCCTGTCCGATCGGAGCTTTCCAGGCTGTAGTCGGTTCATCAAAATTCAAGTTCACCTACTACATCACAGGATTCTTTATCTTGCTTGGAGTTCTGTTAGGACGTTTTATCTGCGGTTTTCTCTGTCCGTTTGGATGGTTTCAGGATCTGCTGCATAAAATTCCAGGCAAGAAACTATCTACTAAACTATCTACTGCAAAACTAAAACCTCTGCGCTATCTGAAATACGCAGTTCTGGTCGTCTTTGTTATACTGCTTCCGGCACTTGTAACTAATTCGCTGGGTATGGGCGATCCGTTCTTCTGCAAGTACATATGCCCACAAGGCGTACTTGAAGGCGCAATTCCACTTTCACTTGCTAATTCAGGAATCCGTGCAGCACTCGGACATTTATTTACGTTTAAGTTTACGATCCTTGTACTTGTAATCATCTTAAGCATTTTGTTTTACCGTCCATTCTGTAAGTGGATCTGCCCACTTGGTGCTGTCTACTCGCTGTTTAACAAAATATCATTTCTTAAGATCAGGGTAGATTCTGAAAAATGTGTCAACTGTCAAAAATGCAGTCATGCCTGCAAAATGGATGTAAATGTAACAGACACACCAAATCACCCGGAATGTATCCGATGTGGAGCATGTATGAAAGTCTGTCCGACAAATGCAATCTGCTATCATTACGGATTTTCAGACAAGAAACAGGCCGGCAATAAATAAGCTAAAATAAATCAAATAATATTCAAAAGGAGAGTAAAAATCATGAAAAACAAAACAAGCAGAGCAAAATCAATGAAATTAAAAAAAGCAATCGCGGCATCTCTTGCCATTTCCATTCTTTTTTCATTCACAGGCTGCGGAACTTCATCTGGTTCTGCAACAACTGAAAGCTCAAAACAGGAAGATACTTCCGCAACAGCTTCAAGCACTTCGATTGATCCGAATGAAAAGCTGAATGATCTTTACCAACAGGAAAACCAGATCTTTGCAGATCACAAAAATGTATGGGACAAAGTATTTGGTTTTATGAGCAAGAACATTGACGATGGTAGTATGGATAAAAATTATGCGAACTTTCTTGCAAATACAATAGAAGCAAACAAAGATTCTTTCTCCGAAGAAGAACATGCTACTCTGAGTAAAGACATTGAAACGATTCGAGGCATTGAAGAAGAAATTATGAAACTTGAAAAAGAAATTGCCGCATCTGATTCTTCCGGCAGCAGTTCCTCCAGCTCAGTTGACTCTACAGGTGTGTTCCACGGGTTCAAAGGAAAAGACCTGGATGGTAACGATGTAGATGAAAGCCTGTTCACCCAAAATAAAGTTACGGTTGTAAACTTCTGGTTCAGCGGATGCAAACCTTGCGTTGAAGAACTTTCTAAACTGAATGAATTAAATGATAAACTTAAGGAAATGGGCGGCGAAGTTGTTGGTATCAACACAGATACATTAGATGATAATCAGGAGGGAATCAAAGAAGCGAAAGAAATCCTGAAAACCAAAGGTGCTTCCTACAAAAACCTGACTTTTGATTCCAATTCAGCAGTTGGGAACTATATTGGAAACATTATGGCATTCCCGACAACAGTTCTCGTAGATAAAGACGGAAATATCATTGGCGAACCTTTCATGGGCGGAATCGATGATCCATCAAACTACGATCAATTAATGAAACAAATTCAGTCCGCACTTGATCAGAAATAATTCATTTACTGAAGCTGTATGTTAAATGAGGCTGCAAAACAGGGTTTGTCAAATTTTTTATACAAGTTTTAAGAAAAATTTTTATGGGGAGGGGAACCTCCCCATTGTTAGTGTTTTGTACTTTTGTAAATTTTCTTATATTACTCCCAGCTTTGCAGCAGTTCTTCCAGTGCTTCCATGGATTCGACTTCATTGACTCTTTTTCTCAGTTTTGCAGAATGTGGAAATCCTGCCGTATACCATGCGACGTGTTTCCGCATCTCACGGATTCCTGTGTATTCTCCCCGGTATTCCATCTGCAGTTTTGCATGGCGCAGCATCATTTTTTTGACTTCTGCCATCGTCGGCGGCTCAATGATTTTTCCATTTTCCAGATATTCGCCCACCTGACGGAAGATCCATGGGTTTCCGCGGGAAGCTCTTCCGATCATCACACCGTCACATCCTGTCTGCTCCATCATACGTGCGGCATCTTCTGCACAGGTGATATCTCCGTTTCCGATCACCGGAACGCAGACAGCTTCTTTGACCTGACGTATAATGTCCCAGTCTGCCTCTCCGGAATAATACTGTTCTCTCGTTCTTCCATGTACGGCGATCGCCGCTGCCCCGGATGCCTCAAGAATCTTTGCCATCTCTACGGCATTGACACTGGACTCCTGAAATCCTTTGCGGATCTTGACCGTCACCGGTTTTTTCACTGCACGTGAGACCTTTTCTACGATCTCACCTGCCAGTTTTGGATTTTTCATCAGTGCGGAACCTTCGCCGTTATTGACTACTTTGGGAACCGGGCACCCCATATTGATATCCAGGATATCAAACGGACGCTCTTCGATCTCGGCGGCAGACTGCGCCATAATCTCCGGATCTGAGCCAAAGATCTGCAAAGCGATGGGATTCTCTCCTTCTGCAATCTGCATCAGATCCAGCGTATTTTTATTATGAAAGGAAATCGCTTTCGCACTGACCATTTCCATACTCAGAAGCCCAACACCCTGCTCTTTACAGAGCAGCCGAAACGGCAGATCGGTAACACCCGCCATCGGCGCCAGTACACACGGATTGGCAATTTCCACATTTCCTATCTTAAGCTTCATCGTAATCGAATTCCTCACCCAAAAATACTACGCGATAAAACATTTCCAGTGCTTCCATCAGTTCTCTTTTTTCACTCTGAAGTTTTTTTATCTCCAATACGCTTCCGATCTCATCATAAAAGAAGTCGTTTTCTTTCGCTTCGGTTTTAAATTCCAGATGACCTTCCGGTGTAAATTCCAGCATCAGGATTCCGCCCACTTTCTGCGTATACAGTACACACATGATCTGCAGTTCCTGACGGATATGCTCCGGCAGTTTGGAAAATTGCGGATTCAGATAATATTTTTCTTCATAGGCACTCGCTCCGCACAGAACGACTGTCTCGTTTGCTTTTTTCATGATGTTGTTCCTTTCTTTAAATATACCCATACACGCCACGCACAGATACTTCGCCGGCATAGACATTTTCAATCGTTCCATCTTCTTTTTCTACCCGCAGCTCTCCGGCATCGTTGATGCCAAGTGCCATGCCGCGGTACTCGCCGCACGGATCCAGAACGCAGACTTTGTTTCCGATATTGACCAGCATCTGATTATATTCTTCCATCAGCCCGGACATATCGTTCGTCTCCTCAAATTTTTGATAGTATTCTTCCAGCCATTCCAGAGATCTCTGTATGATCTGTGCACGGTCCACTTCATGACCTGTGATCATTCGCAGGGAAATGGCTTTTTCTTTCAGTTCTTCCGGAAACTCTGTCACATTTGCATTGATACCACATCCGATCACCAGATAATGGATCGCATTCATCTCAGCACTCATTTCTACCAGGATACCGCAGATTTTTTTACCTTCCCAGACCACATCATTTGGCCACTTGATCTGGCAGTTCAGGCCATAAAGTTCGTTGACTGCTTTTGTCACTGCCATACCCATGACCAGAGTCAGCATGCTTGCTTTTTCCGGGCGGAGATTGGGACGCATCAGCAGTGTCATGGCGATTGCCGTGCCTTTTGGTGTCTTCCAGGCTCTCCCGCATCTTCCACGACCTGCTGTCTGTTCATCTGCAATCACCAGTGTTCCGTTTGATGCTCCTTCTTCCGCCATTCTTTTTGCACAGATATTGGTGGAATCAAGTGTATTAAAATAGTTCACTTCACAGCCCGCCCATGTCGTATGCAGTCTGCTTTTTACTTCTTCTGCTGAAATAATATCCGGACATCCTAAAAGGCGATACCCTTTATTGTGTACCGCCTCGATCTCATAGCCTTCTTCTTTGAGCTGATTGATTGCTTTCCATACTGCCGTTCTGGATACCCCGAATTCTTTACAGAGCTGCTGTCCGGAAACAAATTCTTCTGCACCACGCAGACGATTCAGTATTTTACTCTTCATTTTTTACCTCTGTTCAAAACTGCTTTGTATCTTCATACTTCCAATGATGTTAAAGTCAAAAGATGCCCTGCGGATTGTTCCGTACTTCGTACTCCCACACTTCCGGCATCTTTACATCGACATGATCTGCATAATAAATGTCGCTATGAGAAGCAATGTAAAAATCATGAAAAAAATACTTGGTATGGTCTTCTTTTTATAATAGCAAAGCACCATAAGTACTGCATTGACTATGATTCCGCATCCGACAGCCAGTGCCATCATCTGCATGGCAATACCATCCAGCAAAAAGATTCCGACTGCGGATACGATCACGATCACAGCAGCGGAGGCACCTAAGATCTCCAGCCGTTTGATCCATTTTTCTTCTTCTCTTGACATAAATTTTATGCTCCAAGTGTTGCCGCCATAACTGCTTTTATGGTGTGCATTCTGTTTTCTGCCTCGTCAAATACAACAGACTGTTCAGACTCAAATACCTCATCGGTAACTTCCATTTCTTTGAGGTTGAAACGTTCGCCCATTTCTTTTCCGATCTTTGTCTCCCAGTCATGGAATGCCGGCAGGCAGTGCAGGAAAACAGCTTTCTCTCCTGCGTTTTCCATCACTTCTTTTGTTACTTTATATGGGGTTAATTCACGGATACGCTCTTCCCAGACTTCCTCCGGCTCACCCATGGAAACCCATACATCGGTGTAGATAACATCTGCAGCTTTGGTTCCGGCCTTGACGTCTTCTGTCAGTGTGATGCTTCCGCCGCTCTCTTTTGCATAACCCTGGCATTCCTCAACCAGTGCTGCATTCGGGAAATATTTTTCCGGTGCACATGCTACGAAATGCATACCGAGTTTTGCACATGCGATCATCAGAGAGTTCCCCATGTTGTAACGTGCATCACCCATGTATACCAGTTTTACGCCTTTGAGATGTCCGAGATGTTCGCGGATCGTCAGCATATCAGCCAGCATCTGTGTTGGGTGGTATTCGTTTGTCAGGCCATTCCATACCGGAACACCTGCATATTTTGCCAGTTCTTCCACAATTTCCTGTCCGAATCCGCGATACTCGATACCTTCGAACATTCTGCCCAGTACGCGTGCTGTGTCGCGGATGCTTTCTTTTTTGCCGATCTGGGAACCGGAAGGATCCAGATAAGTCGTTCCCATGCCAAGGTCATGTGCTGCCACTTCAAATGCACAGCGTGTTCTGGTACTTGTTTTTTCAAAGATCAGGGCCACGTTTTTTCCTCTTAACGTATCAACCGGGATTCCTTTTTTCTTTTTCTCTTTCAGTTCTGCTGCCAGATCGACCAGATAAATGATCTCCTCTGCCGTGAAATCTTTTAAAGTCAGAAAATCGCGTCCTTTTAAATCCATTGTTTTATCCTCCATATCGTTATCAAAAATGTCACACTAACCGTTCCTTGTTCCATACTCTCTCAATCGACATCTTCAGGTTTATCTTTTTTTACAGTTTCTGCAAGTGCCGTCAGTGTGCCGGCAACATTCTGCAGTTCTGATGGTATGATGATCTTGGTTGCTTTGCCGTCTGCCACTTTGGTCAGTGCTTCAAAGCTCTTCAGTGCCAGAACCGTTTCATCTGCTCCTGCTTCTTTTAAGAAACGCAGACCGTCTGCATTTGCTTTCTGTACTTTCAGGATCGCTTCCGCCTGACCTTCGGCTTCGCGGATCATCTTTTCCTTCTGTGCTTCTGCACGCAGGATCGCTGCGGTCTTTTCTGCCTCTGCATCCAGGATTGCCGATTCTTTTTTACCTTCTGCCACAAGCACGGTGGATTTTTTCTCACCTTCTGCACGCAGGATCGCTTCTCTTCGCTCACGCTCTGCTTTCATCTGCTTCTCCATCGCATCCTGGATTGCAGCCGGCGGAATGATATTTTTCAGCTCCACACGGTTGACTTTGATACCCCATGGATCGGTGGCAATATCAAGCGATGCTCGCATTTTTGTGTTGATCGTCTCTCTGGATGTCAGGGTCTGATCCAGCTCCAGATCACCGATGATATTTCGCAGTGTCGTTGCAGTCAGATTTTCGATTGCCATGATCGGATTTTCCACGCCGTATGCAAACAGCTTCGGATCTGTGATCTGGAAAAATACAACCGTATCGATCCGCATTGTTACGTTATCCTTTGTGATAACCGGCTGCGGTGCAAAATCCACCACCTGCTCTTTTAAAATAACTTTCCTGGCAACACGGTCAATAAACGGTGCTTTCACATGAAGTCCGACCGACCAGGTCGCACGGTATCCGCCGAGACGTTCCACAACCATTGCGGTTGCCTGCGGCACGATCTTCACGCTGGAAAGTAAAATGATCAGCACGATCAAAAGAATTACGATCAGTATCAACCATCCCATGTTTTCTTCCTCCTTTATTTTGTTAAAATTTCACTCTTTACATTTTTGCTGTTTTTGGCATTTCTATCTACTCATCTACGGAAATTTCCACGATGTTCGGCATCTCCTGGAAATTGCCCTGCGGTGCTGAATCCGTCAGCACGACGGCATCTTCTAATTTTGCAAAGCTGATCGGACTGACTTTATAAAATTTCGTGTGGTCACACAGAACAAAGCACCGGTGGATGCGTTCGATCGCCCTTTTTTTGACCATCGCTTCATCCGGATCCGGTGTGGAAAATCCGGAGCGTTCGGAAACACCGTTGCTGCCCAGGAAACCGAGGCTGAAATTAAATTTCTCAATCTGTCTGCATGCCTCTTCTCCGACCACTGCCTCGGTGGACTGTTTGAGTCTGCCGCCGATCAGAATGACTTCCATACCTTTGCGTGCCAGTTTCTGTGCATGTGACGGTGCATTCGTCACGAAAACTGCGGTTGTTGTATCGGAAATATAATCAAGCATACATCCGGTTGTCGTTCCGGCATCGAGATACACAAAATCATCGTCCTGTATCAGTGATGCTGCGTAACGTGCGATCATTCTTTTTTCTTCTGAATTCTTTTCTTCTCTGCGTGACACCTGTTCATCACGTATGCTCATATTGTCCGCTGCGACCGCCCCACCGAAAACCTTGACCAGTTTTCCCTGTGCGTCCAATGTATTCAGATCCCGGCGAATTGTAGATTCTGAAGTATTTAAATGATCTTTTAACTCCTGAAGCGTTACACTTCCTCTGTTTTCCAGAAGTTTTAAGATCTCTTTCTGTCGTGTTTTTGTAAGCATATTACCCCACCCCTTTTCATACTGTAAAAAATTACATAGCTGTGTCCTTTGATTCTTTCTCATTATAGCTCATAGCAGATAAGAAAGTAAAGCAAAACCGCAGTGCTTTACACCTTTAAAGTCACTGCGGTTTTCTGAGGAAAAGTTCTATGATGAAGTTTTGGTTTACTCGGCTGTTTTTTTCTTAAGCACACCGAGCATTAATGCGCCGACTACGGTTCCTGCTGCCAGTGCAGCGAGGTACATCAGAGGACTGCCGACAACCGGGAATACGAAGATTCCGCCATGCGGTGCCATCAGTGTACAGTTGAATGCCATGGAAAGTGCTCCTGCAAGTCCGGAACCTATCACGCATGCCGGGATGACATGCAGCGGATCGGATGCTGCAAACGGAATCGCACCTTCTGTGATAAATGCAAGTCCCATGATAAAGTTTGTCGGAGCGGATTCTCTTTCTGTTTTTGTAAATTTATCTTTAAACAGAAGAGAGGCCAGAGCAATCGCACACGGAGGAACCATACCGCCGATCATAACCGCTGCCATGATTCCGTAATTTCCTGCTGCGATAGATGCCGTTCCGAATACATAGGCCGCTTTGTTGAACGGACCACCCATGTCAACTGCCATCATACCTGCTACGATGATGCCAAGAAGGACCTTACTGGAACCACTCATGTTTGTAAGAGCTGTGTTCAGTGCCGTGTTCAATGCTCCGATCGGAGGCTCTACGACAAACGTCATGACCAGTCCCACGATCAGAATGCCGAATACCGGATAGAGAAGGACCGGGGCAATTTTTTCCAGTGCTTCCGGAAGTTTTTCGAACAATTTTTTTAAGAGAAGGATAAGATAGCCTGCCAGGAATCCTGCAACTAATGCACCGAGGAAACCAGACTTGCCGTTTGCTGCAATTGCACCACCCACAAATCCGACTGCCAGACCAGGTCTGTCTGCAATGCTCATAGCGATGAATCCTGCCAGAACCGGAAGCATAAATCCAAATGCAAGGTCGCCAATGGATTTCAATGTTGCCGCCGCCGGTGTGATCGAACCGAAACTCTGTCGTGCTTCTGCCGTCAATGATGTCATATCTACACAAAGTCCATCGATCAGGAATGCAAGAGCGATCAAAATACCGCCGCCTACGACAAATGGCAGCATGTGTGAAACACCATTCATCAACTGCATATAAATCTGATGGCCTTTGGAGCCTCCTGCTTTTTTCTCGGAAACTTCTGCATTTTCTGATGCCTGATAAACCGCTGCATTTCCGGACATTGCCTGCTCTACCAGTTTATCCGCTTTGCTGATACCGTCAGAAACCTGAACTTCGATCAGCTTTTTGCCATTGAATCGATCCATCGGAACTTTTGTATCAGCCGCTACGATGATGCAGTCTGCATTTTTGATCTCTTCTGCAGTCAGCACGTTTTTCGCTCCGCCGGAACCTCTTGTCTCTACTTTAATAAAACATCCTTTTGCTTTTGCAGCTTTTTCCAGACCTTCTGCTGCCATGTAAGTATGTGCGATGCCGGTCGGGCATGCTGTAACAGCCAGGATACGGAACTGATCTTCTGATACTGCTTCGTCTGCTTTCAGTTTTTCATCCAGATCCGGTGCTTCCTGATCTGCTTCATCGACGATCTTCATAAATTCTTCCGGGCTTTTTGCATTCTGCAGTGCCCTGGAAAAATTCTCATCCATCAGAAGTACAGAAAGTTTGCTCAGTACATCCAGATGCACGTTATCTTTGGTGTTCGGCGCTGCGATCAGGAAGATCAGATGTACCGGCTCTCCGTCAAGAGAATCGTAATCCACACCGTCTTTTACAACCATAGCTGCCAGTCCCGGTTTGTCTACAAATGCACCCTTTCCGTGAGGGATCGCAATACCTTCGCCGACACCTGTCGTTCCCTCCTCTTCACGGCGGTATACTTCCTGGCGGTAAGCTTCCAGATCATTGATCTTTCCGCTCTTTGCCATCAGTTCGACCATCTGGTCGAGAGCTTCGTTTTTGGATTTCGGAGCACCGTTGATCCGTATGCTTCTCTTATCCAGCAGTTCTGTGATTCTCATAAGTTCTCCTTTCTTACATTCCATTTATAACGATGCCAGGCAAAATTGTCAGCCTGTGAAGTACAGACTAATTTGTATAGTATCTTTTTGCCTCTACACATTCTTAAAGTGTCTTATAGATTGCTTCTACTTCTTCTTTTGTGGCAAATCCTTCGGAAAATGCACTGGCACTTCCGGTGGAAACGCCCATTTTAAATGCATGTTCGTAACTGCCTTTCTGTATATAACCGGCAGTAAAACCAGCCACCATGGAATCGCCGGCCCCGACTGCATTGATCAGTTTTCCTTTCGGTGCCGGACTTTCGTATATGCTTCCGTCCTCAGCAAGAAGCACCGCTCCTTTGCCTGCCATGGAAACCAGAACATTTCTCGCTCCCATCTCCTGCAGCTTCTTTGCATATGGTGCTGCCTGGTCACGCTCTTTGATCTCTGCCCCAAAGATATCGCCCAGTTCATGGTTGTTCGGTTTGATAAGGAACGGATGATACTTCAGTACATTGACCAGAAGATCTTTTGTCGCATCCACCACGATCATGACTCCTTTTCCTTCCAGACGTTCCATAATATCGCTGTAAATGGAATCCGGAAGGCTTGCCGGGATGCTGCCTGCCAGGATCAGCACATCTCCCTTTTTCAGTGTATCCAGTTTCCCCTGCAATCTTTCAAGCTCTTCGCTTCCGATCGAAGGACCTGTGCCGTTGATCTCCGTCCCATCAATGGATTTGAGTTTGATGTTGATCCGGGAAAAGCCACTCGCAAGCTGGATAAATTCAGATGTGATGCCCATCTTCTCAACTTTTCTTCGGATCTCCTCTCCGGTAAAACCGGCAATAAATCCAAGTGCCGTACTCTCAATGCCGAGATTCTTCAAAACGACAGAGACGTTGATCCCCTTTCCTCCGGCAAACATCTGCTCCGAACAGGTGCGGTTTGTCATTCCCAGTTGAAAATCTTCCACACCTACTATATAATCCAGACAAGGATTAAATGTTACCGTATAAATCATATATCTTACCTCTTTCTTTTGCACTTTCGTGTGCCTCTCTGTTTCATGGTTGTATTATACAATCAATTTCATTCAATTTCAATCATACTAGTTCACAAAATTTTGTTTTTATTTTTGTATACTTTTCACAATCGTTCATTTTCATTCATATTCGTTCAGTATTCAAGAATGCCTCTGCCATTCTTGCTGCGAGGTACACAGCTTGTTGCTCGCAGCCTACAGAGGCGGAAGTCATCTCACATCTGATATAAAAAGGACCACGCATCCCCGGCTTATATACTGCCAACAGACGCTGTGGTCTCTTTCCTTCTTTTGTTTATATCAATCTTCTTTTGCCGGCTTCCATTACGGCACCCGCCTTATTGGAAACACCCAGTTTTTTGTAAATCTGCTGTGTATGGTATTTCACATTTGCGATGGTCATATTCAATTCTGCCGCAATTTTTTCTTTTGACATACCATCTGCCTGCAATTTTAAAATCTTTATCATAGTATCTGTTAACGTCACTTCTTCTATGCCCGCCTTCAGATAGACTGGATAAAAACGTGTCATCTTCTCTGTTTCTTCCTGTACCCACGACCAGAACTGCCGGTTTCTCTTTGTCTTTGTCTGTGCCAGATCCTCTTCCACTTCCGAAGGTTTAAAAGAGGTTGCCTGAAGCAACGGCCGCACTGCTGCACCTTCTCTCGTAATGATCCGGACAAAATGATATTCTTCTGCCATTTTCAGAGCTTCACAGAGTGTTTCATCCCACTTCTCATCACCCATACGATACTGCGTGATCGCAAGCAGAATGTTTACTTCTATAGAAATATATGTCCGTTTCATAACCTTCGCATAATATCCACATTTTAAAAGCAGATTGTATGCCTGTTCATTTCTTCCATTTTGCAGATAAACACGTACCTTGGTCATATAGTGAAAACGGTCATAAATGGAAAACTGCAATTCTTCATCCGGTGCTTTCGCCATCCATTCCGCAACTGCTGCCTTATCACCACTGTAAAGTGCACATCTTATGATAAAAGTTTCAATATTAGGGATCAGGCGTTTTGCACCTTCTTTTTTTACTTTATTTTCAAACCGGTCAAGCAGTTCTTCTGCTTCCTTTTCTTTTCCATTGATAATGTGCAGCCAGGCAAGTATGCCATCCGCCACAAAACACTGTTCCAGCTTTCCGCCTGCCTCTGCCTGCATGCGTCCCTTATTTGCCAGCGTTGCCACTTCATAATTATCGCCGCCTTTTTCAAAAAAGCTTTCTGCCAGAGCCAGATTTACAAGACCTTTTCCATATTTTCCAAGTATACATTCTGCAATCTTACCTATACTTTTTGCCAGTTCCTTGTCGTGTTTACTCCATTCACAAAAATCCTTGCCACCATTCATCTGAGAAGCCTGATTGCTGGTAACAGAAAATTCCTGTAATTTTATTTCTTTATTTAAAATCAGTAAATATGCCTTTTTTAAAATCTCTACCATATTTTCACTTCCGCGATGCGGAAGTCCAATATCCAGATACAGCAGCCTGCTTTTTGCTGAATGCCGTTCACTTCCAGTATGTTCTTTTACATACCTCTGCAATTCCTGATACCAGCGCTCACTTTCATCCACATTTAAAAGCAATGACTGCAGCATACTCATACCACACATCAGTTCCGGACTTTTGCGTATCTTCTCCTCCGGCAATTCCAGATAATATTTTTTGAGTTCATAATAAAATCCATTGTTCGGTGCCATACGCACATTGTCGATCAACACGGATGCGATGCGTTCTGTATCATTTATTTTCTGATATACGGATAATGCCTTTAATGGCTGCTTACTGATCTGATAATACAAGCCTGCATTTTCATACAATTTACGGATCTGTTCTTTTGTATATTTACGACGCATCTGCCTCATCATACTGTTCCGCATCTCATCACGCAACCGGTAAATTGTTTCGTTTCCATTTCTCTTAAGATCCATGAAATTTCCGATCCACTGCACTTTGCTCAACAGCGGCTCTACATCATTTCTTCCGGTGATCATCTCTGCCATACAGACGGTAAATTCATCCACGATCGATACTTCCATCAGAAATTCCTGTATCGACACGTCCCAGCGTTCATACACATGATACTCCAGATAATCCCACATCTGGCTGAACGCCTCTTTTACCATTTCCTGATAAAGTTCATCCGGCAACGGATCCTCTTCTTTTATCTGCGGGTTCTGTATCCGTAATCGATGATAGACGTTGTATGTGATCGCCCATCCAAGCGGCAGTCCCGAACAGTATACCTTTTCTTTTGCCGTCTGTTCTTCTGAAAAAACCATACCAGACTGACTGATATACTGCTCTGCCTGCTGTTCATCAAACAGTAAGTCTTCCTGCTCGATCACATAAAATACTTCCCGGTAACGTATCGCCATCAGCCATGGCGGAACCGCGCACCGTCCACTTAGGATCAGCCAGACATCCTCTCTCTTGATCAGTTCCATGATCGCCTGCCGGATATCCTCTGTATCATTCTGCATTGCCATATCATGCAGATTATTTATCACAACCACCTTGCGCTGTTTGGAGACTTTGATTTCCTGCAATTCTTCTGCCGTCACCATTCCAGCGTTAAATAACCAGTATTTTCTTGTTTTCAGGTATCTTGATATCAGTTCTGTCTTTCCAGATCCACTGATACCATATATGTAAGCGGTTACATTTTCTTCGTCTGCTGCTTTCAGTTTCCAGATAGCCTTGCGGGGTCTTATATAGCAGAGCTGCTCCCCTTGCATATTCTCTTTTTGCATATCTTTCCCTGCCAATAAAACACCCCGCTTTCCTGAAACTCAGACTTACCTGTGATGCCGTTCCACTCCACCGGAACATATGGCATCTTATTTTATAATTGTTCTCTTCCCGATAATAAGTATAGCAATTTTAGCGGAAATTGTACACTATCCAAACGGCTAGTGTACTGTATCATTGATATTTAACATATCTACCACTTCCGTTAAGAAGTAGTAGATTGAAGTACCGGATACAGTGATATCAGTTTTTC
>OGGG01001262.1_pt1 | contig 21532 bp, 21 predicted proteins | sample 1571201 | NCBI WGS metagenome assembly OGGG01 (sample SAMEA2581946, study PRJEB24529) | metagenome | biome: Human gut stool | place: China | collected 2011 | reverse complement strand
ACTCTCCTGTATCGTCGGAGGTCTGTTCGGAGCCATTGCCGGCTATTACGGCGGCAAATTAGATAACGTTATCATGCGTATCATGGACGTTTTTCTGGCAATTCCTTCCATGCTGCTGGCTATCGCCATCGTAGCGGCTTTCGGAACCAGCCTGGTGAACGTGCTGCTGGCCATCGGTATTTCCTATGTGCCGACCTTTGCCAGAACCGTCCGCGCGCCGATTCTCACCGTTAAGGGACAGGATTATATTGAAGCGGCAAAGGCTGTGGGTGCCAGTGATTTCCGTATTATTTTCAAATACATCCTTCCGAACTCCATGGCGCCGATTATAGTACAGGTAACCCTTGGCGTGGCAGGTGCGATTCTTTCCATCGCCGGTCTGTCATTCCTGGGACTTGGTATTCAGCCGCCGACACCGGAGTGGGGCGCGATGCTTTCCGGAGCAAGAAGCTATATCCGAAGCTCCTGGCACATCACCGTTATTCCGGGACTTGCAATTATGCTGACCATCCTTGCACTGAATGTCATGGGTGACGGTCTGCGTGACGCATTAGACCCGAGACTGAAGAATTAATCGGAAAGGTGGAAGAAGACATGTCAGATATTTTATTAGATGTAAAAGACCTGGTCATTCATTATGAGACCGATGACGGTCTGGTACAGGCATTAAACGGTGTCAGCCTGCAGATTCATACAGGCAAGACACTGGGACTGGTGGGAGAGACCGGCGCAGGCAAGACCACCCTTGCAAAGGGTATTATGCAGCTGGTGCCCAATCCTCCGGGAAAAATCAAGGGCGGAGAGGTTTTCTATGACGGAGAGGATCTGCTGAAAAAAAGTGTTCAGGAGATGCGCAAGGTCAGAGGAAAACAGATTTCCATGATTTTCCAGGATCCAATGACATCCCTGAATCCGGTTATGACCGTTCGAGACCAGATTATGGAGGTTATTTTGCAGCATAATAAGCTTTCCAAGGAAGAGGCTGTCAAAAAAGCGGATGAGATGCTGGAGCTGGTCGGTATCCCCGCAGCCCGCGGCAGAGAATATCCCCATCAGTTTTCCGGCGGTATGAAGCAGCGTGTAATCATCGCCATTGCTCTTGCATGCCAGCCGAGGCTTCTGATTGCCGATGAGCCGACCACAGCGCTGGATGTTACCATTCAGGCACAGGTGCTGGATCTGATTGCGGAACTTCGTCAAAAATATAACACAGCAATGCTGCTGATCACCCATGACATGGGAGTTGTGGCACAGACCTGTGATTATGTGGCGATTATGTATGCCGGGGAAATCGTGGAATACGGTACACTCCGCGAGGTTTACAAGGATATCCGCCATCCCTACACCAAGGGACTGATGGCATCCATCCCGAACCTGGTAGAGCAGGTAGAGCGTCTCCAGGCCATCGATGGACTGATGCCGGACCCGACCAATCTGGCCAAGGGCTGTAAGTTTGCAGACCGCTGTAAATATGCAACCGCTGCCTGTATGGAGAAGGTGCCTGAGATGAAGTCTGTGGGCGGAGAGCACATGGTACGCTGCATTTTGCCGGAAGCCACGGAAGTAAAGGAGCATTGATATGGAAAATCAGAACAAAGAACTGCTGAAGGTGGAACACCTGAAGAAATATTTTAATACTCCCGGAGGTGTCCTTCACGCGGTGGACGATGTATCTTTCAGTATCCGCGCGGGAGAGACATTAGGCGTGGTTGGAGAGTCCGGCTGCGGAAAATCCACCATGGGAAGAGCCATATTAAGACTGCATGAGCCGACCTCCGGTAAAGTATATTTTGAAGGAAATGACATTCTTTCCTATGATAAGAATAAGATGAAGGAATTAAGAAGGGAAATGCAGATTATCTTTCAGGACCCCTTCGCATCCCTGAACCCGAGAATGACTGTCAGCGAGGCGATTATGGAGCCCCTGCTGATTCAGAAGATTTACGACAAGAAGGATAAGGAAGGACTTCAGAAAAGAGTCCATGAGCTGATGAATCTGGTAGGTCTGGCAGAGCGTCTGACCAACTCCTACCCCCATGAGCTGGACGGCGGAAGAAGACAGCGTATCGGAATTGCCCGTGCACTGGCATTGAGGCCCAAATTCATCGTATGCGATGAGCCGGTTTCCGCTCTGGACGTGTCCATTCAGGCACAGATTCTGAACCTGATGCAGGATTTGCAGGATGAGCTGGATCTGACCTATATGTTCATTACCCATGACCTATCGGTTGTAAAGCATTTTTCTAACCAGATTATGGTTATGTACCTGGGACAGATGGTGGAGATGGCGCCCACAGAGGTGCTCTTTAAGAATCCGGTACATCCCTATACAAAAGCACTCTTGTCAGCGATTCCCATTCCGGATCCGGATTATCCGATGGAACGAATTATGATGAAGGGTGAGATTACTTCCCCCATTGACCCGGAGCCGGGATGCCGTTTTGCAAAGCGCTGTCCTTATGCGACGGAGGTGTGCGGCAGTCCTGATATCCATCTGACAGAGGTGGAGCCAGGACATTTCGTATCCTGTATGCGAATCGGGGAGTTTGGTAAATAAGTACACGAAAGTCAGAAAAATGGCTTTTATGTAAATAGAGGAAAGAAAAGGAGAAAGCTATGAAAAATCATGTGAGAAAAGCACTGGCGCTGTTACTGGCTGCTACTATGGCAGTTTCTATGACAGCATGCGGCGGCGGAAAAAAGGATGATGGCGCTGCAAAACCAAAGGAAGACGCTGTGGCAACAACGGAAGAAAGCACACAGGAGAGCGCAGGCGGCTACAAAGACACGATTGTCTGGGGACAGGGCGCTGACGTAACCTCCATGGACCCGCATCAGGGAAAAGAAACACCGTCAGTTCAGGTAACAAACAATATTTTTGATACTCTGACCATCGTTAACCCTGAGACCAATGAGGTTGAGCCGCAGATTGCAGAATCCTGGGAGCAGACCGATGATAAGACCTACGTATTCAAGATCAGAAAGGGAATCAAGTTCCATGACGGTTCTGACCTGACAGCAGAGGACGTTAAATTCTCTCTGGAAAGAGCCATCAACTCTGCCGCAGTTTCTTACGTAGTCGACTTTATTGATACGGTAGAAGTAAATGATGACTACACCGTAACCGTAACAACCGATGCTCCATACGCACCGACTCTTAGAAACTTGGCAGTACCGTTTGCCGCCATCGTTCCGAAGGCAGTTGTGGAAGCTGACGAAGAAGGCTTCAAGACCAATCCGGTTGGTTCCGGCCCATACAAATTCGTTGAGTGGAAACAGGGTGACTCTGTGAAGCTGGAAGCATTTGACGATTACTATGCAGGCGCTCCGGCAACAAAGTACCTGCAGATGAAGGTTATCCCGGAAGCAGCTCAGAGAACCATCGCTCTGGAAACAGGCGAAATCGACCTGGCTTATGATATCATTGCAAATGACAAAGACAAAGTTGCAGACAATGCAGACTTACAGCTTCTGGAAGCTCCGTCACTGTCCTGCTATTATGTTACCATGAACATGAATCAGAAACCTTTTGATGATATCCGTGTTCGTGAAGCAATCAACCTGGCAATCGACCGTCAGTTACTGGTAGATACCATCATCAACGGTGCAGGTCAGGTGGCAGATGCTATCATCGCACCAGATGTATTCGGTTACAGCAGCCCGGGAGCATACGAATATGATCCTGAAAAAGCAAAAGAGCTTCTTGCAGAGGCCGGCTATGCAGACGGATTTGACACAAGCATCTGTGTAAACGACAACCAGGAACGTACAGAGGCATGTCAGGCAATCCAGGCTATGCTTGCAGAGGTTGGAATTAACTGTGAAGTAGAGGTTATGGAATTCGGAAGCTTCATCGATAAGACAGCTGCCGGAGACTTTGACACGGCATTCATGGGATGGTCAACATCTACCATCGATGCTGACTATACCTATTACTCTCTGGAGCACTCCTCTCAGCAGGGAGCTGCAGGAAACCGTTCCTTCCTTGCAGATCCGGATGTTGACAAATTAGTTGAGGAAGGACGTTCCAATACAGATTCTGCAGCCAGAGAAAAGATCTACGCAGATTTGGCAGTAAAATTAAAAGAAATCAACAACAACGCTCCTCTTTACTACAGCAGTATCTTAGTAGGCGCAAGCAACAAGGTAGAGAACTTCGTGGTCGACCCAATCGGATACCACAAGCTGGATCAGGTTAAAGTTGCCGAATAATTGAATTAAGAAATGAGTGGGGGTGTCTTATTTTAGGACATCCTCATTTAAAAAGTAATAATTGCTTGGCAGAATGCCAAACGGTTATGAAATAAAAAAGCAAAGACAAAGGAGAACAAAGACATGAGATTAGCGAATATTACATGGCCAAGAGCACAGAAATATTTTGAAGAAAACGATATGGTGATCGTATCCATCGGAAGTATTGAATGCCACGGAAGACATATGCCGCTGGGAACCGATACCCTGATTCCGGACCGTCTTCTTGAATTAATTGAAGAGAAAAGTGACGTTCTGATTGCTCCGACAATTCCATACGGCGCCTGCGAGTGCCTGGAGCCATATCCGGGAACCATTAACCTGGGAACCGAGCTGTTATATAACCTGCTATACAAGGTTGTTGAGAATCTTTACAACCATGGCGCACGCAAAATTCTGGTATTAAACGGCCACGGCGGAAACATTAAGACCATCGAGCGTGTGGGCCTGGATTTTGAGAAAAAGGGCGCATTGGTGGTTATGCTGAACTGGTGGCTGATGGCCTGGGATATGAAACCGGAATGGAAGGGCGGCCATGGCGGCGCAGAGGAGACAGCCGGCATCATGGGCGTGAATCCTGACCTGATCGATTACAGCGAGCTCACAGAGGAGCCTCTGAAATTAAAGGACTTAAATGAAAATCTGGTGGCTACGGGCTTCCGTACCGTGAAATTCAAAGGTGTTGAAGTGGAAGTGCTTCGCAGCACACCAAACGTAACCGACAATGGCTGGATCGGACCGGACCATCCGAAGAAAGCAACCGTTGAATGGGGACAGGAAATGCTGCAGACCTGTGCGGATTATATTGTGGATTTTGCAGAAGAATTCAAGAAAGTAGATTTAGAAAAGGTAATTCATAATAACGTATTAGGAAAATAAGAGAGGCTCGATGAAAATGGATAAGAGACAGAATCTGGAATTGATTGCGGATATTTCCAATGCCAACGGCGCACCGGGATTTGAGGATGATGTGGTGGCGCAGATCCGCAGACATGCAGAAGGACTGGGAGAACTCAAAGAAGACAGTCTTCGCAATTTTTATATTTACCGCAAAGAAAACAAAGGAAACCGTCCGGTGGTACAGCTGGACGGACACAGTGATGAGGTTGCTTTCATGGTACAGGCAATCCGTCCTGACGGAAACCTCCGCATTATCCCCCTGGGCGGCTGGGTGACCAGCAATGTACCTGCCCATAAGGTATGGGTAAGAAATGCGCTGGGCGAGTACATTCCCGGCATCGTTGCCAGCAAGCCTCCTCACTATATGACGGAGGCAGAGCGCAAGGCTCCGCTGGTATTCGAAAACATTACGGTAGATGTGGGCGCAGTGTCTAAGGAAGAAGCGGAAAATGAGTTCCATATCCGTATCGGCGAGCCGGTTGTACCGGATGTAACCTTTACCTACGATGAAAAGCATGATTTGATGGTGGGAAAAAGCTTCGACTGCCGTCTCGGCTGCGCCTCCATTGTCAGCACTCTGCGTGAGCTGCAGGGAGAAGAGCTGGCTGTGGATGTGGTTGGTGCATGTTGTTCTCAGGAAGAGGTCGGCACTCGCGGTTCTCAGGTAACCTGTCGTACCGTGAATCCGGACATCGCCATTGTGTTTGAGGGCTGTCCTGCAGACGATACCTGTGTGGAAGCCTATATGGTTCAGACGGCCATCAAAAAAGGACCGATGCTTCGCCACGTGGATGCCCGCATGATCACCAATCCGCGGTATCAGCGCTATGCACTGGCGCTTGCCGGGGAACTTGGCATTCCAGTACAGGATGCGGTTCGCTCCGGCGGAAGCACCAACGGCGCCAACATTCACCTGTCAGGCCAGGGCGTTCCCACCATCGTTATCGGTGTTCCGGTTCGTTATGCACACACCCACTACGGAATTTCTGCCTACGCAGATTACGAAAATGGTGTGAAGCTGGCTGTGGAAATTATTAAGAGATTAAATGCCGATGTGATTGGAAGCTTCTAAGTGAAGTAATCAGATTGTGTAAGAGGAAAAGCTCTGCTGCTTTGGAATATCCGGGGCGGCAGTGCTTTTTTTACTGCTTATGGGATTCGGGAACCGATGGTGTGAAAAAGCAGCAAAGCATTGTAAGGATTTGTTAGATAGTTTTTTATTATGAGGTATCAAGAAAGTAAGTCATTGCCTGAAAGCTATATAAAACCTTCGGAATGTTGCTTTACGCTAAAATGGTTTCATGCTATCATTATTTTAGTTGAAAATTTTGATGGCATGAAGCTATTTTTGATTGGAGGCATGGAAGATTTGAACTTTAACTATTGCTATAAAATTACTTATGAATCAGGGGAAACTTATGACAGACGAAGAAATGAGCTGTCAGTAGAAATTTCAAAAGAAGACTATAAGAAAATTATAACAGGAGTATTACAGGAAAGACCGATTGATCAGATTGAAGGAATTTCGGATGTAATTGATAAGATGACGGAAAATGTTGAATTTGCGGATCGTTTTATGAATAAAAATGGTTCATTAAGAAAAACACCATTAAAGAAAAAAAGAGCTATTTCAAAACTTGAATTTTTTATTCCGGAATATGAGTATCGGCGATTAAAAAAGATGAAGGATCCAATAGAGACATTGGAACGCCCAGTGGAACATATGACTGTTTATCGGAATGATGGTTCCAGTGTGACTTTGACAGCGGAGAATGGACGTGTGAGTATTGTTGACTCCAGGGAGAAGAATGTAAGGCATATTATTGAGGCAGATCATTTTATTTCGAAAATTTTGTAATGATTTATTACAAATATCATTGAGTAGAAAAGAGGAATAAAAAATGAAAACATTAGTTGTTTATTTTTCACAAACAGGAAAGACAAAGGCAGCAGCTGAACGGATTGCACAGCTTTCTGGTGCAGATCTGGTTGAGATTAAGACTTATAGATCTTATCAGATGTCCTATAGAAAAACAGTATTTACATCATTAAAAGAAATTCTGCTGAAAGAACGGCCAGAACTGGATATGGAGATTCCGGATATTTCAGCATATGACCGAATACTGATCGGAAGCCCGATCTGGTGTGGAACGGTTCCGAATGCAGTGTTCAGTTTCCTGGATAAAGTAAATCTGAGCGGAAAAAAGACAGCAATTTTTACAACCAGCGGAGCTACAGAACCGCAGAAGAGTGCAATAAAAATTAAAAAGAAATATCCTGCAAAGTGGTGCAGACCGTTTAATGCGAATCATGCAGTGGATGAAGATATCATAAGCTGGTTAAAATAACATGTGGGTAAGATTATTATAATGACTACAGAGGTGGCGAAAACTATGATTTGTGGGATGACATATTATCAGATATGCTGGTATTTTCTGATATATTCTTTCGGAGGCTGGGTTGTTGAGGTGATTTTTCATGCAGTAACTTTGGGAAAGGTTGTAAACAGAGGATTCCTGAATGGTCCGGTATGCCCGGTATATGGATTTGGTGTAATTTCTGTTTTTGCTATGATAAATACACTACAAAGCAGCGGTCATCAGATGAGCGATGGCATGATATTTCTATTTGGAGTTATTCTGGCTACGGTGGTGGAACTGATAGCCGGATGGCTGTTAGATGTATGCTTTCATGCGAGATGGTGGGATTATTCAGATAAACCTCTGAATTTCCATGGGTATATCTGCCTGGAATTTTCACTGATATGGGGACTGGCAATTCTCCTTGTTGTGAAAGTTTTTCAGAAATATGTGGAAAACCATACATCAGCACATGCAGATTCGATTTTGGGATGGATTGTATTGGCAATCTTATACAGTATCTATCTGGTCGACTTTATAGTAACAGTGGCTGTTATACGGGGATTAAACAAGAAACTTACCAGATTGGATAAGATACGTTCAGATATGAGGATTGTAAGCGATAAAATCAGTGATACTGTTGCAAATACAACAATAGATACAGCGCAGGCGATAGAAGAAGGAAGAGTACAGACAGCTCTTGCAAAGGCTGAATTACGTGAGACTGCTGCAGTTAAAAAAGCCCAATCTGTTGAAAAACTTCGTCAAAAGAGAACAGAACTTCAAAAGGAATTTGATGAACTTTCTAGCTCTATAACGAATCATACGATTGTCGGACAGGGAAGAATTATTAAGGCATTTCCAGAGATGAAACATCGGTATTATCATGAACTGATTCAGGAGTTAAGAAAAAATTTTAAAGAAAAGCAGAGATGAAGATGATGCGAAATGAAAATATGATATACACTTGTACATATAAATCAATGCTGGGCGACATTTTACTGGCGGCAGATGAAGTGGGAATTACTGGTCTATAGTTTGAAGGACAGAAATATTTTGGGAATACACTTCCAGACAAGCATATTCCACAGGAAACAGAGATTCTCACGGAAGCGAAAAAATGGCTGGATGTTTATTTCTCCGGTGAAGAACCGAAATTTACTCCGCCACTTCATCCGGACGGCTCAACATTCAGACAGGCAGTGTGGAAGATCCTGTTACAGATACCTTATGGTCAGACAATCACATACGGAGAAATCGCCAGACAATTGGCTAAAATGCAGAATGTGCCCCATATGTCTGCGCAGGCAGTAGGCGGCGCGGTAGGGCATAATGAAGTTTCCATTATCATTCCCTGTCATCGTGTAGTCGGCGTCAATGGCAGTTTGACCGGATACGCAGGTGGAATTGATAAAAAAATTGCACTGCTGAAACTGGAACACACAGATATGAAACATTTATTTGTTCCAAAGAAAGGAACTACATTGTAATCGATGAATGTTTGAATGTCAAATTTTACGAGGATTGATATAGTAAATCAGAATGTATTGACTTGAAAAAAAAATCTGGTTTCAAGTATACTTGAAGTGGTGATTTTTTACAAAAACAATAATTTATTCGTATTTGGGAGGAATTGGATATGTACATTGCATCAAAAGAAAGATATACAGCCATGGAATACAATCGCTGCGGAAACAGCGGACTGATGCTTCCGAAAGTATCATTGGGATTGTGGCATAATTTCGGGGATACTGCAAATTTCGAAAATATGAGAAAGCTTTGTTTTACAGCTTTTGATAACGGGATTACACAGTTTGATCTGGCAAATAATTATGGTCCGGAATCGGGAAGTGCAGAGAAAAATTTCGGACGTATTCTGAAAGAAGATTTAGGTGAATACCGTGATGAACTGATCATTACAACAAAAGCCGGCTATGATATGTGGGATGGCCCTTATGGAAACTGGGGAAGCCGTAAATATCTTCTTGCAAGTCTGGATCAGAGTCTGAAACGTATGGGACTGGAATATGTGGATATTTTCTACCATCACAGAATGGACCCGGATACACCACTGGAAGAGACAATGGGAGCACTGGCAAGCGCAGTACAGAGCGGTAAGGCAATCTATGTTGGACTTTCCAACTATGATGGAGAAACATTAAAGAAAGCCTCCGCAATTCTGAATGAGTTGCATTGCCCGTTTGTGATCAATCAGAACCGTTATTCAATTTTTGACCGAACAGTAGAAAAAAATGGTCTTAAAGAAACAACTGGTGAACTTAAGAAAGGTCTGATCACATTCAGTCCGCTTGCACAGGGACAGCTGACAGACCGTTATCTGCATGGAATCCCGGAAGACAGTCGTATTCGTACAGACGGAAGATTCCTTAAAGAAAGTACTCTGGATGAACACAGACTGGATCAGATCCGTAAACTCAATAATCTGGCAGCACAGCGTGGCGAAAAGCTTGCAGATATGGCCCTTGGCTGGCTCCTCCAGCACGAAGAAGTTACCAGTGTCCTGATCGGTGCATCCAAGCCACAGCAGATCCTCGACAATGTAAAAGCAACTTCCTGCGCACCATTTACAGAAGAAGAACTGAAATTGATCGATGAGATTTCCCAGAAGTGAAAATAAAATTAAAGTCAAGGAATTTGAGAAAGTAAAGAATCTTTTCTGCAATGAAACCGGATATCAGACACCTAAAATAGACACACGGGCAGCAATATTCAAAGATGATAAAATTCTGCTGGTTCATGAAAATAATGGAACATGGTCACTTCCGGGTGGGTGGTGTGATTTGAATGTATCTGTGACAGAAAACACAATAAAAGAAGTAAAAGAAGAGGCAGGGCAAGTGGTAACTGGAGAACATTGTTTGATTAAGCAAGTGTGAAACTGCAAGAAAAGATATTGATAAAAGAGTTTCAGCAGCTTTAAAAGAATGGATTCGGTAAAGGCTGAAAACTTTAAGGAGATTTGCAGGAACAATATTATCGATACAGAATATTCGCTGTATTAGTATGGGAGGAAAGCAATAGTGACTATATATGAGGATGGAAATCCAGATGCGGATACTGTTTTGATCCAGTTGACTGGTGACCATGAATTATCTGTTCTTGAGAATGAGGTTTGGGAAATCAGAAAACGGACATCAATTGATTTCAGATTTCTTGCTGCGAAAGTTGATGACTGGAACCATGAGCTGTCCCCATGGAAAGCACCGGCGGTGTTTGGAAATGAAGATTTTGGAGATGGTGCTGCCAGGACACTGGAGCAGATTCTGTCACTATGCACAGATAAAAGCAAGACATATTATATCGGCGGATATTCCCTTTCAGGTTTATTTTCAATATGGGCAGCATATCAAACAGATATATTCTCTGGCGTTGCAGCTGCTTCACCGTCTGTCTGGTTTCCAGGATTTATTGACTATATGAAGGAACATGAGATGAAAAGTGAGACCGTTTATCTGAGTCTTGGCGACAGAGAAGAAAAAACGAGAAATCCTGTAATGGCGCAGGTTGGAAACTGCATCCGGACAGGATATGAGTGGCTTGCGGAATGTGGGATAAACTGTACTCTGGAATGGAATCAGGGGAATCACTTCAAAGAACCAGACATACGAACTGCTAAAGCATTTGCCTGGGTAATGAGAGAATGAATGTAGTCTGGCAGCTGCTATTGAGAACGGAGTGAACAGTAACTGGCAGCTAAGAAGTGAGTTAAAAATAATATGAATGATCTATCATTAAGAAGACAGAGAAAGTATAATTGATGATAGAAAAAGAAAGAAGGAATACAGATATGTGGCTGTTATTTGCATTTGGTTCTGCTCTATTTGCAGGATTGACTGCTATATTGGCAAAATGCGGAATCAGAAACACAGATTCTAATGTTGCAACAGCATTAAGAACTGGCGTAGTATTAATTTTTTCATGGCTCATGGTATTTGTGGTTGGAGCACAAAGCGGAATCAGAGATATTTCAGCAAAAGTCCTGATCTTTCTGATTTTGTCAGGACTGTCAACGGGGATATCCTGGCTATGCTATTTCAAAGCACTGCAGATTGGAGATATCAATAAAGTAACACCAATTGATAAATCGAGTACAGTGATAACGATGCTGCTGGCTTTTATTTTTCTCAGGGAAGAAATAACGTGGCTGAAATTTGTTTCAATGATTCTTATCGGTATCGGTACTTATCTGATGATACAGAAAAAGGAAACAAAGGAGAAGGCAGAAGATAAGAAGTGGCTGCTTTATGCAGTCGGTTCCGCTGTTTTTGCCAGTCTTACCTCTATTTTGGGAAAGATTGGAATTCAGGATGTTAATTCAAATCTTGGAACTGCGATCAGGACTGCTGTTGTATTGGTGATGGCGTGGATTGTAGTATTTGTGACCGGAAAGCAGAATACGGTTAATAACATTGACAGAAAAAGCTGGCTGTTCCTTATTCTTTCCGGATTTGCAACAGGCGGTTCCTGGCTATGTTATTACAGAGCACTTCAGACAGGTCCGGCCAGTGTAGTAGTTCCGATTGATAAACTGAGTATCCTTGTGACCATTGCATTCTCATATATTGTATTCCATGAAAAACTGTCATTGAAATCAGGGACAGGACTGCTTCTTATTGTTGTTGGAACGTTAGCTTTGCTGATATAACTATTATAAAAAAGAAAAACTATCTGGAAAAATATAATTGCGGAAACTGGCTTTTTCAGGTAGCAGAGGGATATTCAGATGGTATTTCAGATGACAATGGAATCCTTTGATCCACGTTGTACGCTCGGGGACGGAATCGGAGAAAGCCTGAGAAATATGGGGATAAGCCGTACCGAAACCCGGAGAAAAGTGGAAGAACTTCTGGAAAGATGCGGCCTGGAAAAAGAATACGCAGACCGTTATCCCCAAATTGTATATTTATCCTGTGTCTGAAGTATATCAGACAGGGCAGCAGATAGAGCAGAAATGTCTGAAGCGATTTTATTCGTGAAAGACATTTCTGCTTTTTGATTTCTTACTCAAAATGTCGTAAAATTTTGTGTTTTTAAAAATATAGAAAGTGTCAAAAAGCACTAACAATTATTCAGAAATCTGTGATACAATGGAAAGTGCGAAATATAGAAAATATCTGATATTATCCGTTTGACTGTTGGATATATCTCAGAATACAGATATATTGGATAAGGGAGAGACTATGAAAATAGAAAAAAAACTATGGATTACTCTGTTTGCATTTGGGATATTCGCCATTTGTTTTTCAGGTTGGATTTTCAGACAGAGTACGGCCAGAGAAAAATTGTTCTGGGATAATACGATCCGGTGCGAAACAAAAGAACTGAAAGAGGGAGAAATCAAATCAGAGAATATTGCCCTGCCCGAAGACTTCGATGTTCCCAAATCTATCTTATTTAAAACCACCCACACCATTGCAGAAGTTTGGCTGGATGGAGAAAAAATATATGAATATGGAAATGAAGCGGATGCTCCGGGTTTTATGAAGACACCTGGAAGCTGCTGGCATATTGTGGATATTCCCGGAGACAGTTCAGGTAAAAACCTGGAGGTCAGAATTATTCCGGTATATGAGGGCTATTATGGAAATGAAGTCAGCCTTGTATACGGAACACGAGGCGATTGTATTCTGAAAATCTTAACGGACAGTCTTGGAATTCCGGTGATCAGCTGTGGAATCCTGTTTGCCGCTGTTATCTGCATACTTCTCTATTGTGGCGCAGCGCGAAGAAAAAGAAGCGACAAGACAGAAGCGAAAATTGAGATTTTTTTAAATCTTGGATTTTTTTCATTGCTGGTCGCAGTATGGACACTGGTACAATGTGGTTTTCTGCAGTTTTTGATCCCGGATGGAAGAACCTTATATTTTGTGGAGTATTTTTCACTCTTTCTTTTTCCGGTGCCATTTAATTTCCTGTTATATGATATCTGCAAAAGCAGGTACCACAAAGGTGCATTGATTTTTTCCATCCTCTATCTTACAAATATGGCAGTCGATGTTTTGCTTCAGTGTACAGGAATTATTGATATGTCCCGGTTACTTTCTGTAATTCATGTTATTATGGTTGCAAATGTGGTTTATACAGTTGTGATCATTCTTTACGAAGCCGGAAAAAAAGAAAATGATGTAGCCAAAAAATTTCGGTATCCTATGTGCGTGGTCATGGGATTTGGAATGGCGGAAATGATTTTTTATTATTTAAGAAGATTTGAACAGATATCCATTTTGCTTTCCATGGGAACTATGCTGTTTATTATTATGCTGATCTGGATACAGGTTTCTCAATATTACGATCAATATATCCAGAAGCAAAAGGTGATTTATCTGCAGAAAATAGCCAATATGGATATGCTCACAGAGGCCATGAACCGAAATGCTTACGAGGATATGGTGAAATATCTGGATGAAGGTGAAATTAAACTGCGTACCACAGGTGTGGTGGTTTTTGATCTGGATGATCTGAAAGTGATAAATGATAATTTTGGACATGAAAAGGGAGATGAGGCGCTGAAGCTGTGTTATCAGTGTATCAGTCAGGCATTTCAGAATGTGAAGAACTGTTTCAGAATCGGTGGTGATGAGTTTGCGTATGTATATCACAGTGACGAGAAAGATATGATTCCGGAACGGCTGAAGACCCTGGAGCTGCTTCTGAAAAAAACAGCGAAAACACACAAGCTGGATTATCCGCTTAGTATATCAGCAGGATACGCTTATTATCAGCCTGATATAGATTTTGATTTTAAAGATATTGTAAGGCGAAGCGATACCATGTTGTACCGTCAGAAGCGCAGGAAGAAGATTGCGCGGTCAACTGATCTGAATCATCTGTTTTCCCGCATGGAAAAGCATTCGGCAGAGGAGATCACAGATGAGGTGATCCTGCAGGAGAAAAAGTATCAGAGCATGTCAGTGGATGAGCTTTGCAGCGTGATTGATCTTCTGAGCCCGACTACAGATAATTATCCGTATGTGGTTGATTTTCGGACAGACCTTTATTACATAGCAAACCAGGCTCTTGACCGTTTCTGCATTCCGAAAAATGGTTTTCACAATGTAATTTCGAATCATAAAGAATTTGTGTATGGACCTGATTATGAAAAAATGAAAGAGGAATTAGATGATCTTCTTAAAACAGATCGCTGTACTCATAGTATGGAGTATCGATGGCTGGATCTGAAAAAAATGCCGGTCTGGATTCAGTGCAAAGGCTATCTGGTCCGCGACGATAACATGAAACCTCTTTACATGATCGGTTGTATCAATGAGATCGGAGAGAGACAGAAGGCAGATAATGTAAGCGGGTTATTAGGAGAGACAGGATTGCGGCAGTATATGGATCAACAGGATACTCCTTTGGAAACAGGATATCTGCTTCGTATAGGAATCGATCATTTTAAGGAAATAAATGATAACTTCGGACAGGAGTACGGTGACTTTGTGCTTAGGAAAACGGCTGATTGTATTTCCGGATGCCTGTCAGAAGGACAGAAAGTGTACAAGCTTGTGGCAGATGAATTTCTGATTCTGGATGTTTCTTCTGACCAGGTGAGGGATGCAGATAAACTTTATGATAAAGTGAGAAATGAAATAGACAGATTCATTGAATCTAATGAGTTTAAGGTCATGTATACGGTTTCAGGAGGAATTGTGTCATTTGCGGCATTAGAGGGAAATCAGTATTCAGAAGCCCTGAAGCTGACGGATTTTGCTTTGAATGAGGCAAAGACGCTGGGAAGAAACCGCTGTTATATATTTGACGTGGAAACCTACAGAAAATTTCTCCGGAAGAGGGAGATTACTCAGGAACTGCGGGAAGCTGTGCTCAATGGCTGCCAGGGTTTTACGGCTTTTTATCAGCCTGTATTTGCTGAAGATAAAAAAGTGCCTTATGGAGCAGAAGCTTTAATGCGTTTTACTTCTGAAAAACTCGGGATGATTTCACCGGCAGAGTTTATTCCGATTCTGGAAGAAACCGGTCTTATTATTCCGGTTGGTCGCTGGATGATGAGAGAAGCTATGGGAAAATGCAGCGAGATTCGGAAAGTACTTCCAGATTTTAGAGTGAGTATTAATATTTCCCAGGTTCAGGCATCCAAGTCTGATGTGATCCAGGATATCAGTGCAGAAATGAAAAGGACAGGGCTGCCGCTGGAAGCGGTGATCGTGGAATTGACAGAGAGTGACCTTCTGGAACAAAATATAAATGAGAAGCATTTTCTTACAGAACTGAAGCGGATGGGAATCAGTCTTGCACTGGATGATTTTGGAACCGGATACTCGAATTTCCATTATCTCAGCGAACTGAAACCGGAGATCATTAAGATCGACCGCTCTTTCACTGCCAAAGCAGTTGCAGATAAACAGGAATATTATCTGCTGAATCAGTTTTGTACCATGATCCATAATCTGGATATGAGGATTTGCATTGAAGGCGTGGAAAATGAGCAGGAATGGGCCATGATCCGAAAATTGTACCCGGAATTCACACAGGGATATTTCTGGGGGAAACCTTGTGGGTATGAAGAATTTATAGAGAAATTTACAGAAAACAGATTATGAGAAAGCTGGCATGAATATTTCGGGCTACACTGAGGCTTTTTCATCTGTACAACAGGACTCGCAGACAAGCAAGTGGTGTAGTTATTTCAAACACATTCTGACAGGTAAGAAGAGGGAAAATCAGATGAAGAAAAAATTTTTCAGGTTGTCAGCAGCAGTATTGCTTTTTTTCTCGGGAATTATGGAGATTGGCTGGCGCTTTTTTAACATGGTGGTCTGCTGCAAAAGAGGGGGAAGGAAAAAGGAAAGAAAGAAATGGTTTGAATTATCCCATATACGGGATAATCATCCCAGAAACGGATACGCAAAGGAATATGATGAGAGCAGGGCATGGTGCGAGACTCAGAAGATGCAGGACTGTTATATCCAAAGCGTGGATGGATTAAAACTCCACGGATTCTATCTGCCGGCAGAGCATGCAAAGCGGTTTGTTATCTTAAGCCATGGTTACAGGGGCAGCAGATTTGGTTCCCTGTCATTTATGGCAAAATATCTCCATGAGCATCAATGTAATCTTCTGTTTATGGAACAGCGATGTTGTGGAGAAAGTGAAGGAAAATATATTACCTTTGGAGCAAAGGAAAAATGGGATGTGCAGCGTTGGGCAATTTATGTGTCCGAGAGAAATAAAGAAAAGCTTCCAATCTATCTGTATGGACAGTCTATGGGAGCAGCCGCTGTACTGATGGCATCCGGATACAGGCTTCCGTCAGAGGTGAAGGGACTGATCGCAGACTGTGGTTTTCAGTCTATGGAAAGACAGATGCGGGATATGGCTGACAACTGGTTCCATCTGCATTATATCCCTTTGCTTTTGAAGGAAATGGACTGTCTGTGCCATTTTGTGGCAGGATTTCGTATGAAAGATGCAGATACCACAGAAGCTATGAAAAGGAATACAAGACCTGTCCTTTTCTTTCATGGAGAGAAGGATACTTATGTGTACCCGAACAATTCATTCCAGAACTATATGCTGTGCAAAGCACCAAAGGAACTGGTCATTGTACAGGGAGCAAGGCATCTGTGCAGTGCCTATGCAGATCCGGAACTGTATCAGCGTACAGTGATGGAGTTTTTTGAGAAATATGATGGCAGTAATTCTGAAAAATAATGTGACTGTTTTCAACCGCCAAAGGCGATTATGAATGATAACAATCCCTGACCGGGACTTATCAGATGCGTTTTGTTAAATGCATGATAAGTCTCGGTCAATTTTATGTAAAGTGTTCATTAAGTGCTGAGGGTACTGGCATTTGGGAAAAATCTGTGCTATTTTTGTCACGTAATTAAAAAAGTAATGTTGTAGCTGCCAGTACATTATTTTTAAAATAACTGTGGGCTACTGAACAAGTATGTAATGTTTTTGTACCCGGGAAAAGAGAAAAAACGGGTGATGGAGGTTAAATAAAGTATGACAAACTACTATCCTTTAACAGCAGCACAGAAAATGCACCATAACTGGATCATGGATTACGGTACACAGCAGGTATCCGGTGTCAGTGTTGTGGCGTCTGTACAGGCTGAACTGGATTTTGGATTATTAAAAAAATGTATTCAGATGGAGACAGAACGTTCCGGATGCACCAGAATCCGTTTTACGAAGCCTGATAAAGACGGAAATGTACAGCAATACCTTGTAAAACAGGATCCAAGAGATATCGGATTCAAGGATCTGTCAGGAATGGGAAGCCTTGCAAAAGCAGACGAGCTGATGCAGCAGTGGGCATATGAAACCTTTGACGGTGATGACATTCCCATGTGCGAGTTTACTATGCTGAAGCTGCCGGAAGGATATAATGGTTTCTTTGTACATATGGATCACAGACTGATCGATTCCTGTGGTCTGGTAGTAATGATCGGTGATCTGTTTCAGTTATATACCTATTATAAATATGGAACAGCCTATCCGCAGGAACTGGCAGACTTTGAGACAGTACTGAAAAAAGACCTTGCAAAAGCAGGCAACGAGAAACGTTTTGCAAAAGATAAGAAATTCTGGGATGATCAGCTGGATGCACTGGGCGAACCTCTGTATTCTGATATTCAGGGACCGTCCGTACTGGAGGAAGCAAGAAAACGTCATGGAAATCCAAAACTTCGTTCTTCTGACATTGAGATGAAGGATCTGTTTGTGGCAGTTAAGGATTATTATCTGGAGCCGGGACCAACTAAAAATCTGATCGATTTCTGTATGAACCATCAGCTGTCTATGACAAACCTTCTTCTGCTTGGCATCCGTACCTATCTGTCAAAGGTAAATAACGGACAGGAAGATATCACTATCCAGAACTTTATATCCAGACGTTCTACTCATGATGAATGGACTTCAGGAGGAAGCAGAACTATCATGTTCCCATGCAGAACAGTGATCGCACCGGAGACAGATTTCCTTTCTGCTGCTTATGAGATCCAGAATATGCAGAATCGTATCTACATGCACAGCAATTACGATCCGGCATTTATTATGGATGAGATGAGAAAGAGATACAATACACCGGAGCATACAGGATATGAGAGCTGTTATCTGACTTACCAGCCAATGACTGTGAAGGTAGAGAATGAAATGCTTGGAACTATCCGTCAGCATGCAAAATGGTTTGCAAACGGTGCAGCTACCAAGAAGATGTATCTGACTGTATCCCATACAGAAGATGGAGGTATGAACTTCTCCTATCATTACCAGACTGCTCATCTGGAGGAACATGATATGGAACTGCTCTATTATTATATGATGCGTATTCTTTTCAAGGGAATCGCAGAGCCGGATATGAGCATCGGCGAAATTATGGAACTGGTTTAACTAAATCAATATCAGGAGGAAATGCAATGAATAAGGAAATGGAATTTAAAAATATCGTAGCACAGTATAGCAAGGTAGCATCGGAAGAAATGAATAATGAAATGAGATTCCGCGAGGATCTGGGTTTCAGTTCTCTGGATTTTATGTCCTTTTTAGGTGAGCTTGAGGATACCTTTGATCTTGAACTTGACGAGAGCGAAGTGCTGAAGATCACAACTCTTGGCGAAGCCTTAAATCTGCTGGAAGAACTTCAGTAATTTTTTTCGAAGCAAAACTTATAAAGATGTCAGGGTCAAGGATATTTTGTACCTGACAGGATATCCATAACTTGAACAGTTCAGAAAATAATGGGGGACAGATATGCTGATCAGAAATATATTAGAAGAAAGTGTACGTAAATTTGATGAAGTAAAAGCAGTAAAATGGCTCAACAAAAAGGAAATCATGGAAAGAAGCTATGGCGAACTGATGGAAAATGTAGTTTCCACCAGAAAAGGTCTTCTTGCAGAAGGCTTTGAGGGCAAACACATTGCACTGATCGGAACCAGTTCTGTAGAGTGGATGGAAAGTTATCTGGGAATCATCACCGGATGTACCACTGCAGTACCGCTGGATGCCGCACTTCCCTGTGAGGATCTGATCGATCTGCTTAACCGTTCCGATTCCGTAGCTCTTTTCTTAAGTCCGAAGCTTAGACCATATCTGGATGCATTTCTTGAAAACTGCCCGAAACTTCAGAAGGTGTGGATGCTTCAGGAAGAGGTAGAAGATGCACCGGCAAAGGTATATGGTATTGGTGAACTTCGAAATGCAGGAAAGAGCGCATCAGCAGACTCTGTCTGCCCGGATGCAGAGGATATTGCGACCATCATTTTCACTTCCGGAACAACAGGAAAGAGCAAGGGTGTTATGCTGACACAGAATAATCTGGCTTCCAATGTTGAGGCAGTAAAGATTACGGCAGAACCGGGAACTGCCGTGCTCAGTGTGCTTCCGATCCATCACGCATTCTGTCTGGTTATGGACTGGCTGAAGGGATTTTCACTGGGTGCAACTCTTTGTATCAATGATTCCCTGCTCCATATGGTAAGGAATATGAGTATTTTCAAACCGGAGATTATGCTTATGGTTCCAATGATGATCGAAACTATTTATAAGAGACTGGCTGCCGCTGATCCGTCAATTCCGAAGGCAGTTCTGGCAGAAAAGGTATTCGGTGGAAAATTGCGTATTATCTTTACAGGCGGTGCACATCTGGATCCATATTATATTGACCGTTTTGCAGAATATGGCGTCGAAGTACTGGAAGGCTATGGAATGTCAGAATGTTCCCCTGTTATCAGCAACAATACACCGGAAAATCATAAAAAGGGTTCTATTGGAAAACCACTTGAAAATGCAGAAATCAGATTCGAAAACGGTGAGATTCTGGTAAAGGGAAGCAGTGTTATGAAGGGATATTATCAGATGCCTGATGAGACAGCAGAGACTTTAAAGGATGGCTGGCTGCATACCGGTGACAAGGGATATATGGATGAAGACGGTTATCTGTTTATCAATGGACGTGTGAAGAACCTGATCATCCTGTCCAACGGTGAAAATGTATCTCCGGAGGAGATTGAGAATAAGCTGGCTCTGAATCCGCTGATAGGAGAAGTGATCGTCACAGGTGAGGACAATGGACTGACCGCCCGCATCTATCCGGAGCAGGCTGTTGTGGAAGCGAAAGCATTGGATGCAGAGGCAATTCAGGCACAGCTTCAGGCATTTCTGGATGAATATAACAGAAATCAGCCCACCTATCGCCGCATTACAGGATTGGTTGTCCGCAAAAATCCGTTTATCCGCAACACAACAAAAAAGATCAGGAGACAGGATGTCCTGATTGATGAGCCTCTGGAATAAGACAGAGGCTTAAGATAAAAGTGGAAGCATACCGGATAAAAAAACCTCAGACAGAATATCAGCGATCACTTCCGGTGCCAGATTAAAATTATCCCGGCTCCATTTGTGGAGAACGCCGATGGTACTGCCGATGGCGCAGGTGATCACATAGGAAACTTCTTCCTTTGTATGCCTGTCAGGCCTGGAATTAGATGTAGTTTCTGTAACATAATGATGGAGCATAGTCAGCATTTTTTCAAACAGATCATTGCCATGAGGCGTGCTCAAAAGACCGGACAGAAAAGGATTTTCCATGGTGTACCGGCACAGAGTCAGAAAATAGGAACTGCAGATATCCCGGTCATTTTTTGGCTGGAAATTTTCCATCATGGAAAAAACATCATGAATAGTTTTATCCTCAACTGCAGAGATCAGTGAAGGGATGTCCTGATAGTGATTATAAAAGGTACTTCTGGCAATACCAGCTGTTTTAGTGATGTCGGATACAGTAATCCTGTCAGGTTTCTTTTCTTTTAACAATTTGAAAAAAGCACCTAAAATGGCCTCGTCAGCCACAGAATATCTTTCATCGGGAATTACATTTTGCATAGTTGTTTCCCCCGGGAGTCTGTAAGTAATACATAAAGTATATCACAAATCTGACGATACAGCAGGTGCTTTTTCTTTTTTTTGAGAAATTTACGTTACTGTTCACTCCGTTCACAGTAACGTAGCCAAAATTCATTCCAGATTGC
>OGGG01001237.1_pt1 | contig 21865 bp, 19 predicted proteins | sample 1571201 | NCBI WGS metagenome assembly OGGG01 (sample SAMEA2581946, study PRJEB24529) | metagenome | biome: Human gut stool | place: China | collected 2011 | reverse complement strand
TTCTTCTTTTGTTTTTCCAGTGAATTTGTTAATAGTCATTTATGCAGTCACCATTCCTACCGACTGAAGCTCAACATTTGATTCAACCTCATTGTAGGATAACACAATGAGATCCTTGAAATAATCCTCAGTCATTTTCTTAAAGTACATTCTAACAATTGGAGATGTAATAATAATAGCACTCTTTCCCAAACTTTCCAACTTACCAATTTCTGTTTCAACAGATTTGATAATAGCCTTTATCCTGTCAGGATCAAGAGAAAGGTAAGAGCCCTGCTCTGTCTGTTTAACAGATGACATAATTTCCTGCTCCACCGCAGGGTCAAGTGTGATGACACTTGTGGTCTCATTTGCAGGAAAATACTTACTTGATATAGCTCTCTTTAAGCCCTGGCGCACGTATTCCGTAAGTACATCTGTATCCCTGGGGTTGTCGGTATCTATGTGGCGGATGGAGAAGTTGCAGAGGAGAGTCTGATTAATGACATTAACATGAAACTGCCGGATATTGTGCTTTTATCGATGGAGAGCACAGAGCAGGAGGAGTGGCTTGAGAATAACCGTGCGAAGGTGAATACCAAACTTTGTGTGGTGATAGGAAGTGTGATGCCGCTTTTGTTCCGGGAAAATGTGCCGGTGCCAAAATGGCTGAAAAAACTACATCTGGGAGGTGTTTACCGCTGGTTTTTGGTGATGCCGTATTCCCATTCGCTAAGAAGGCGTATATTTCATAGAAAAATGGACGATTATAATACCAAGAAAAAATTTCGGAGGTAACAAAAATGTCCATATCAGAGAAGCGTATCTTTCGTTCCTATGGTATGATTACCATGGGAACTTTTTTGATGGCTTTGGGAACCTGTCTCATTTATGAGCCGATGTCAATGGTTACCGGAGGATTTTCAGGTGTGGGAATTGTACTTGAAAAATTATTTGGAATTCCGGTGTTTGCTGTGACATTTCTTTTAAACGTCCCTTTGTTTTTTATGGCGAGAAAATTCCACACAAGGGAATATTTATTTCGTTCGCTGTATGCCATGATTACGTTCTCACTGGCATTAGCGGTGATTCCCGTTACCTCCGTTACGCATCAGGACTATTTGATGGCGGCAATACTGGGTGGTGCGTTTCATGGTGGAGGGCTTGGACTTGTGTTTCTTGCAGGAAGTTCCACCGGCGGCACGGATTTGTTAAGTACCCTTTTACATCCGCTGTTCCCAATGATGCGGCTGGCAAATATTATAGGAATTGTCGATGGTATAATTGTTGTTGTCGGTATGCTGGTTTTTGGTGTGCGGACGGCACTGTATTCCATTGTGGCGGTTTTTGTGACTTCGAAAGTAATGGATGGAGTGACATCCGGAATGCGTTATGCAAAAATTATGTATATCATTTCCGACCGGTCGGCAGAAATTGCAGAAATTATTCTGCACCAATTTGAGCGCGGGGTAACGGCACTGCGGGGAAACGGTATGTATTCCGGGAAGGAAAAGCAGATTTTAATGTGTGTTGTTTCACGCCGTGAGGCTGTTTCTATGGTAAAATATGTTAAGGAAGCCGATGAGCGGGCATTTGTGATTGTTGCTGATGCCAGAGAGGTGTTAGGGGAAGGTTTTAGCATCGGTGATTAGCATGCTAAACGGAATCTGTGCAATTTACACAAAAGATTTTTGAATTATTTAGGTATTTTGAATATGGTGTTTTTGATAAAGATAGTGTATAGTATCAGTTAGATGTTTGTGACAATATTATATCCTAGGAGGAATTTCAAATGGCAAGTTTATCTTTAAAAAACATCAATAAAGTATATCCAAACGGCTTTCACGCTGTTAAGGACTTTAACTTAGAGATTGAAGACAAAGAGTTTATTATTTTCGTAGGACCATCCGGATGTGGTAAATCTACTACACTTCGTATGATTGCCGGCTTGGAAGAGATTTCCAGTGGTGAGTTGTGGATTGGTGATAAATTGGTGAACGACGTTGAGCCAAAAGACAGAGATATCGCGATGGTATTCCAGAACTACGCTTTGTATCCACATATGTCCGTATATGACAATATGGCATTTGGTTTGAAACTGAGAAAAGTTGCAAAAGACCAGATTGACCGCCTTGTACATGAAGCAGCTAAAATCCTTGATATCGAGCACTTGCTTGATCGTAAACCAAAAGCTTTGTCCGGTGGTCAGAGACAGCGTGTTGCTATGGGACGTGCAATCGTACGTGATCCTAAAGTGTTCCTGATGGATGAGCCGCTTTCTAACTTGGATGCAAAACTCCGTGTACAGATGCGTATCGAGATTTCTAAATTGCATCAGAGACTGGAAACAACAATTATCTACGTAACACATGACCAGACAGAGGCTTTGACACTGGGTACTCGTATCGTTGTTATGAAAGATGGAGTTGTGCAGCAGGTTGATTCTCCACTTGATTTGTATATGAGACCAAACAACTTGTTTGTTGCCGGATTTATCGGTTCTCCTCAGATGAACTTCATCGATGCAAAAGTAGTTGTATCCGGTTCTGAAGTACGTTTGATGTTTGGTTCTAACTCCATTAAACTTCCGGAGAATAAAGCTAAGAAGTTGATTGATAATGGATATGAAGATAAGACAGTTACCTTTGGTATTCGTCCAGAGGATATTAAAGATGAAGAGATGTTCATCAGCAACTCTCCGGATACTACACTGGAAGCTACTGTTAAAGTATACGAGATGCTTGGGGCAGAAGTATTCTTGTACTTCACAGTTGAGACATTTGACATTACTGTACGTGTAAACCCTCGTACAACAGCTCGTCCTGGTGATACAATTAAGATTGCTTTGGATGGTTCTAAGATTCACTTGTTTGATAAAGAAACACAGGAAACAATTACAAACTAGTCTTAGCATAAAATACGTTTTTGCTGGGCGTCTTCTTAAGGAGGCGCCCTTTTTGTGGCGTAAGGGTTTTACAACTAAAAAAGGAGGTTATATGAGTGAGTAACGAAAGTAAGAGTATGGCAGTGCCGGAAGAGAATAAAATGGGTGTCATGCCGGTCGGCAGGCTGTTATTTAGTATGTCGCTCCCAATGATGTTATCCATGCTGGTTCAGGCACTTTATAATATTGTAGATAGTATTTTTGTGGCGAAGTTATCGGAGGATGCTTTGTCTGCGGTTTCCCTTGCCTTTCCGCTTCAGACGTTAATTTTTGCGGTTGGCGGCGGTACCTGTGTAGGTGTGAATGCTCTTTTGTCAAGGGCGTTGGGAGAAAAGGATTTTAAGAAGGCGAATGATGTTGCGATGAATGGTGCTTTTTTGACAGTCCTCAGCTATGTTGTATTTTTAATCCTTGGTCTTACGGTAGTAAAACCATTTTATGTAGGACAGTTAAATGGGACAAGTTCTCCGATTTATGGAATGGGCGTTGACTATTTGAGTACAGTCATGATATTTTCCATTGGTGTTTTTTGTCAGATGTATTTTGAGCGACTGTTGACTTCTACGGGGAAAACTGTGTATACAATGCTCTCCCAGCTTACCGGTGCGGTTATCAATATTATTTTAGATCCGATTTTGATTTTTGGGCTGCTTGGTGCACCGGCAATGGGCGTTACCGGTGCGGCTGTGGCAACCGTAATCGGACAGTGTGGAGCGGCGATTCTTTCTGCTGTATTTAATGTGAAATTTAATCATGAGGTGGATTTGAAAATCAAAGGGTTCCGTCCGAGTGCTAAAATTATCGGACCAATTTATGCGATTGGAATTCCATCCATTATTATGCAGTCAATTGGTTCTGTTATGACTTATTGCATGAATCGGATTTTGATTGGATTTTCTTCGACGGCAACAGCAGTATTTGGTGTTTATTTTAAATTGCAGAGTTTCTTCTTTATGCCATTGTTTGGATTGAATAATGGAATTACACCGATTATTGCCTATAACTACGGAGCACAGAAAAAGCACAGAATGATAAAAACGATTAAAATGAGTCTGGTTGTATCGTTCTGTTTGATGTTTATTGGTTTCTTGGGATTTGAACTGATTCCGGACAAATTACTGGGATTGTTTGAGGCTTCGACAGCGATGCTTACAATTGGAGTTCCGGCACTTCGTATTATTGGAATCCACTTTTTGATTGCTTGGTTCTGCATTATTGCAGGTACGGTATTCCAGTCTTTGGGAAAGGCTGTTTACAGCATGGTGGTTTCGGTTATGCGTCAGCTTGTCGTACTGATTCCGGCTGCATATCTTCTGGCTCATTTTGGCGGCTTGCATGCCACTTGGTGGTCATTCCCGATTGCGGAGAGTATGTCACTTGCGGTATCAACGATATTTCTTATGAGGATTTACAAAAAAATCATCAAACCGCTGCCGGATAAGGAATAAAAATAATATAAAAAATTGTTTTTTTGCAACTTTTCCTCCTTTTGAATCGTCTTATATATAAAGACAATACAAAAGGAGGTTTTATTATGATGAGAAACAAAAGAATACTGGGTGGAGCGTTACTGTTGTCTATGTCATTGCTTGGCGGCGGTTTAAATATGGGATTTTCAAATAACGGACAGCCTGCTATTGTGAAAGCAGCTGACACAAAAAGCCAAAGCACACTGGCGGGATGGAATACAGGCAAAGAGGTAACCTATAAAGGTTCGGAAGCTACATATCATGCGTATTTATCCGAAGATGGAAAAAATGCATGGATTTATCTTGTAGAAACAACAAACAAGACAAAATCCTTAAAGTTTCCGGATACGGTAGAAGGAGCTGTTGTGACAAGAGTAGGTTATGACACGGCACTTCGCAAATTGGAAGATGCAGATGAATTTAACCAGAACATTTCCGGTGTGACCGTTGAGTATGCACATGGTGTTGACGGCTGGAGCGAAAAGACGATAAATGTTGAATCCGTTGTTCTGCCAAAGAACTTGACGATATTAGAGTCAACAGCGCTTAGCGGACTTCGTAAAGTTAAGAGTATTACAATTCCGGATGGTGTGCAGAAAATTAGTGCAGAAACATTTTATGGCTGTAAGAGTCTTAAGGAAGTGAAATTGCCAAAATCACTTGCTTCCTTTGACAATTACACATCCTTTTCCGCCTGTCCGAAACTTTCCAAAGTCACACTTTCGAAGGAAAATAAAAGCTTTAAAATGCAGAAAGGCCTGTTATTAAATAAGAAGGGGACAAAGCTTATCTGGGCAGTGCCGGCGAAAAATAAAATCACAGTTCCTGATAGTGTTACTTCGATTGCGGATAATGCACTCAAAGCAGGAAAAGCAACAAGTGTTTATCTTGGCAAGAAGGTGAAAATGATTGGCAAAGATGCTATTGCCGGAAAGAAGATAACAAAGGTAAGTATTGCCAAGAAAAATAAAAGTATTGCCAAACAGGGACAGTGCATTTACGAGAAAAAGAGTGGTAAGTTATTAATTGCTGTTGCGAAAAAGAATGTAGTAAAAATAGGAAATAAGGTAAAACTGATTAGTGAGGATGCTTCTCTTTGTGGCAGTCGTCAGTTGAAGAAATTGGATATCGGGGCAAGTGTAAAGACATTACAGGGAGCATGGGGTGAATTTTATCGTGCCGGTTATGTGACGACGACAAAAGTTTATTTTCGTTCTAAGAATCCACCGAAACTGACACAGAATAATGATAAAAATTATTGTTATCTTCCAATTTTCAGAGATGTGTATGTGCCGAAGGCATCCTTGAAAAAGTACAAAAAATGGTATAAGAAAAATGATGCCCTTCAATTTGTGAAGCTTAAGACCTTTTGACAATAACCCGAATAAATGGTACAATGGGGAGAAATGAGGTGTTGTGAACGAAAAGTACAAAAGGAGCATTTAAGGAGGGGCATAAATGATATCAAACCAGATTTTGCAAAATACAATTGATGGTGTAAAAGGAATTACAAAAATAGACCTTAGTGTAGTGGATGCCGATGGAAATGTATTGGCAGAGACGGCAGGTGACAGTGAAGATTACTGTGCGACCGTTAAGATATTTGCGGATTCGCCGGCAGACAGTCAGGCGATTTTGGGATACCAGTTTTTTAAGGTTTATGATGAGAGCCAGTTAGAATACATTGTCGTGGCAAAGGGAGAGGCCGAGGATGTATATATGATTGGAAAGATTGTTGTATTCCAGATTCAGAACTTATTAGTTGCCTATAAAGAACGTTATGACAAAGATAACTTTATTAAGAATCTTTTGCTTGATAACCTCCTTTTGGTTGATATTTTTAACCGTGCGAAGAAACTTCATATCGAGATGAACGCACGCCGAGTTGTTTATATTGTAGAGACAAGTAAGGAAAAAGATAATGGTGCCTTAGAGACTGTACGCAGCATGTTTGCCGGTGGCAACAAGGATTTCATCACGGCAGTGGATGAGAAAAACATCATTATCGTAAAAGAAATTAAGGACAAAGATACTTACGAGGATTTGGAGAAAACCGCACAGGTTATCGTAGATATGTTAAATACTGAGGCAATGGCACGTGTACGTGTGGCGTTTGGAACGATTATCAAGGATATCAAGGAAGTTTCAAGATCCTATAAAGAAGCGAAGATGGCACTGGATGTTGGAAAGATCTTTTACAGTGACAAAAAGGTAATGGCGTATAGTAATCTGGGCATTGGACGGCTGATTTACCAGCTTCCGCTGCCACTTTGTAAAATGTTTATTAAAGAAATTTTCGATGACAACACACCGGATAATTTCGACGAAGAAACCTTGACGACAATTAACAAGTTCTTTGAAAATAACTTAAATGTTTCGGAGACATCGAGACAGCTTTACATCCATCGAAATACGCTTGTTTATCGTTTGGATAAATTGCAAAAGAGCACCGGACTTGATTTGCGTGTGTTTGAGGATGCGATTACATTCCGCATTGCGTTGATGGTTGTGAAGTATATGAACTATTTGGAGACCATTGAGTATTAATTGACGAGAGAGGTTTTGTATCATGGAAACAAAGAAAAAGGTGATACCTATTATTGCAATGGATCATATCAGTAAGCTGTATTCTACAGGTGTGGAAGCGCTAAGTGATGTATCCATTCGCATTCATAAAGGCGAATTTGTATTCGTAGTTGGTAAAAGTGGATCTGGCAAGTCCACTTTTATTAAATTGCTTTTAAAAGAGTTAAATCCGACCGAAGGCCGTATATTTGTCGGTGGCAGACAGGTGACAAATTTGAAGCGCAAACAGGTTTCGTTATACCGGAGAAAGATTGGTGTGGTATTTCAGGATTTTCGTCTATTAAAGAATAAGACGGTATTTGAAAATGTTGCCTTTGCACAGGAAATCATCGGCATGACCAAAAGGGATATTGCAAGAAATGTTCCAATTATGTTAGAGATGGTTGGGTTAAAAGGGAAAGAGAAGATGTATCCGCACGAATTATCCGGCGGAGAGCAGCAGCGGGTAGCGATTGCCAGAGCACTGATTAACCAGCCGACCATTTTGCTGGCGGACGAGCCGACGGGAAATCTTGACCCCAAGACAGCATGGGATATTATGATGTTGTTGGAGGAAGTAAACAAAATGGGTACAACAGTTGTTGTTGTAACTCATAATAATGATGTTGTGGATGTCATGCAAAAGCGTGTTATAAATTTAGAGGATGGCGTTTTGGTAAGAGATGAAAAGAAAGGTGGTTATCAGGTTGAAGGGGATTAATTTATTTTTTCACAGCATCAAACAAGGACTAGCAAATCTGAGAAAAAACCGTATGTTTACCCTGGCTTCCATGGGAACGATTGCAGCCTGTCTATTTGTCTTCGGCTTGTTTTATTTTGTGCTCAGTAATTTCCAGAATATTCTTCACTCGGCAGAACAGTCAGTGGGAATTTCTGTATTTTTTGAAGAAAATCTTTCGGAAAAACAGATTGCTGATATTGGACAAAAAATTGAGAAAAGAGATGAAGTGGAGCGGATAGAATACATTTCTGCTGCACAGGCATGGGAAGACTTTAAACAGGAAAACTTTTCTAAGACACCGGAACTGGCAGAAAGCTTTGGGGATGATAATCCGTTAGCGGAATCAGCATCTTATGCTATTTACTGCAAGGATTTGGAACGACAGTCTACGTTAGTAGAATACTTAAAAAACATAAAAGGAATCCGAAGGATTAAGGAAGCGGATGAAATCGAAGAAGGCTTTTCGAGTGTTAATAAACTGGTTGGTGGTGTGTCACTGGTGCTGATTGTTGTGCTTTTACTTGTATCCGTATTTTTGATTCATTCGACAATTGCGACCGGAATCGCCGTAAGAAAACCGGAAATTGCGATTATGCGTCTGATGGGAGCGTCTGACTTTTTTATCTGGGCGCCGTTTATTGTGGAAGGCGTAGTGATTGGTTTGATTGGTTCAATTATTCCCCTTATTGTGTTGGGGATTTCATACGGACGGATTCTTACTTATATAACAACACATTTTTCTCTTTTTTCGGAGGGACTTGCTTTCCTTACGACAGGAGAAGTTTTTGTGATGTTAGTTCCGATTTCACTGATTTTGGGTGTTGGAATTGGATTCTTTGGCAGTTTTATTACGGTGCGGAGAAATTTAAATATTTAGGAAGTGATAAAGATGAGAAGAAAATGGCTGTTGTGTGGCATATTGTGCGGCGTTGTGTCGCTTTCTGTGTTTGGACAAAACGTAGGTGCCACAAACTATGATAAGCAGATTAAAGAAACAGAAAAACAGCAGAAAGAATGGGAAAACAAGGCGGATAGTCTGCAAAAGGAAATTGAAGAGATTCAGGCCGATAAAGACGATACCTTAAAATATATTGAGAAGTTAGATAAAAAAACAGCATCTCTGGAAGAAGAATTAGAGAAACTTCATGCACAGGTTACGTCGTCTGGAAAAAAGTTAAAGGCAATTCAGAAGGAATTAGCAAAGGCACAGAAGGAAAAAGAAAAGCAGTATACGACGATGAAGCGGCGCATAAAATATATGTATGAAAATGGAAATCAGGAATATCTTGATATTATATTTGGAGCAAAAAGTATTTCTGATTTGTTGAACCGCTCAGAGTATGTTGAAAAAATTTCCGAATATGATAACAAAGTGTTTGCGCATTTTAAGAAGGCAGCACTTACGGTGCAGCAAAAGGAGAAACAGCGTGAACAGCAGACAAATGAGTTAAAGGAATTAGAAACAAAAACAAGGGAAGAAAAGCAAGCGGTGTCCGAGTTAAAGGCGGATAAAAAAACAGAATTGGATAAGATTGATAAAGCGATGGAAAAATCGCAGGATCAAGTAAGTGAGTACACGAAAAAAGCGCTGGAAGCGGAAAATCAGGTGGAAGCACTGCTTCAGAAAAAACAGGATGAGATTGACCGTGAAATGGCGGCAGGCGGCGGAAATTCCGGCGGCAGCACAACAGGATTTGGCTGGCCGTTAAAAGGTGGCGCCGGACGTATTTCTTCGGGATTTGGTGGCAGAAAAAGTCCGACTGCAGGTGCCAGCACATATCATAAAGGTGTCGATTTGGCTGCACCTTCGGGAACGCCAATATTAGCAGCCGGCAGCGGAAAAGTAGTGACCGCTACGTATAGTTCGAGTGCCGGAAATTATATTATGATTTCGCATGGCAACCGTTTGTATACGGTATATATGCACTGTTCCAGACTTGCAGTGAGTGCCGGAAAACAGGTAACAAAAGGACAAGTAATCGGGTATGTTGGCTCGACCGGTATATCGACCGGAGCACATCTCCATTTTGGTGTTACGAAAAATGGAAGTTATGTGAACCCGTTAAATTATATTTCGAGATAATGGAGGATAGTGAAAGATGAGGAAAAGACGAGGCAGTGGTTTTTTTGCCGGAATATTTGTTGGCGTATTGTTTTCTATGACATTTTTTCTTGTCATGTATTTTTTAGATATACAGATTCTGCCGGCGTCCTCTCTTGCGTCGGATATTAGAAACCGTGCAGAAATTGTGGAATCGTACATTGACAGCTATTACTGGAAGGACGATGTATCGGATCAAACAATTTCGGAATATGCAGCAAAAGGAATGGTAGCGGCACTTGGCGATAAGTATTCAGCGTATTTTACCAGTGAAGAATTAAAAAGCAGTATGGAAGATGTAGAAGGAGATTACGAGGGAATCGGTGCAAGTGTGCGCTACGATGAAAAAACAAAAAACAAGACGATTCAGGAAGTGCAGAAAGGCAGACCGGCACAGAAAGCCGGATTAAAAGCCGGAGATATTCTGCTTTCTGTAAATGGCGAGGACGTAACAAAATTGTCATTAAATGATACTATTCAGAAGATTAAAGGAAAAGAAGGAAAAAAATCAGAACTCGTTGTTTTGCGGGAAGAAAATGGAGAAAAGATAAAGAAGAAAATTACGGTGACCTGTGAAAAGATTGTTAATCAGACGGTTACACATCGGATGTTGTCCGGGAAAACCGGTTATATTGCCATTACTTCTTTTACAAAGGAAACGGTAAAACAATATGAGAATGCGCTTTCTGACTTAGAGAAGAAGGGACAGAAGGGATTGGTTGTAGATTTGCGAGGCAATGGCGGTGGTTCACTGACGGCGGTTGTGGATATTCTTGACCGGATGCTTCCAAAAGGAAAACTGATAACGGAAAAAAATAAAGTAAATGGTGATAAAGTATATACCTCAACCGATGAAAAGCATTTTGATAAGCCGGTGGCAGTTTTGATTAATGGGGGAAGTGCCAGTGCTTCGGAAGTTTTTGCCGGCTGTATGCAAGACCGGAAAGCGGCTTCGTTAGTCGGTGTGAAAAGTTTTGGGAAAGGAATTGTACAGACTATTTTTTCTCTGGAAAAATCGTGTGGTGGCGGAATTAAACTGACAACCGGGGAATATTTGCTGCCAAGCGGCAGATGTATTCAGGGCAAAGGGTTGACTCCGGATGTGGAAGCAAAGAATCCTTCTGATTTAAAGCAATTCGGTGGAAAAGACGATTACCAGCTGCAAAAAGCAGTGGAAGTGATAAATGAAAAAATAGCTGATTGAGTAAAAGACACAAAAATTTCACATTTTGTGTCTCTCCTAGAGTTGCGTTAGCGAATCAAATGGTGTTATACTCGACTAATAGTCATTTTAGAAAAAGGGAGGAACTTTCAGATGTTATCAAAGTTCAGTGTTCGCAAACCATTTACCGTATTGGTTGCGGTTGTTATATGTCTGGTACTCGGATTTTTGTCATTTCAAAATATGAGTACGGATTTTCTGCCAAATATGGAATTTCCGTATGCACTTGTTATGACTACATATCCGGGAGCAAGTCCGGAAGAAGTAGAAAAGGCTGTTTCCGAACCGGTGGAGCAGGCGATGGAGCGTATCAACAACGTCAAAGAACTGCAATCCATTTCCATCCAGAATATGTCAATGGTTGTTATGTCATTTAATGATGGGACGGACATGGGTTCTACAGTTGTAGATATGAGAGAAAGCCTTGATATGGTGACATCGCAGTTTGATGATTCCATCGGAAGTCCGACAATTATGAAAATGAATCCGGACATGATGCCGATTATGGTGGCGGCACTGGATTATGATAAATTAGACAGTGCGGAAGTCACGAAAAAGGCGGAAAAGGAAATTATTCCGGAATTGGAGAGTGTGGAGGGAGTTGCCTCTGTCAATGAATCCGGTTCTATTGAGAAAAAGATTCAGGTCATTATTCAGCAGGATAAGATTGACAAGATGAATGAGCTTGTGCAAAAGGCGATTGAAGGAAAATTAAGTGATGCACAGGATAAGATTGATGAAGGAAAGAAGAAACTGGAAAATGGCAAAAACAAATTAAAGAATGGAAAAGAGACCGCCGCCGATAAGATGGCGAAGGGAGAGACGAAACTTAGTCAGGCATCGGATAAAATTAAGGATGGCCTGAAAGTTATTAATGAAAATATTACGAATATTAAAAAGCAGCAGGCAACGCTTAAAAAGAGTGAAAAACAGTTAAATACGGGGCTTGCCTCGCTCGCTGCCAATAAAACAAAACTGACAAATACAATTAAGACACTGACGGCGACGCAGACGCAGCTTACGACACTGAACACGACGCTTGAAAAGCTCAAAGTTCAGGAGACATCTCTGAAAACGCAGCTTGAGAATGTCGGTGGGAATTCACAGGAACTGAGTACTTCTTTAGCGTCGGTTCAGGCACAGTTACAGGTTGTCCGTGGCAAATTGAAGGATGCCGGCATTACGGAAGAAATGCTTCCATCCAAAGTAAACGAAGTGAATACGGCACTTACTTCAGCAAACAGCGGACTTAAGCAGGTGGAAACCCAAGAGAAAACGCTGGCAAAGAATAAAGCCAAAATTACAGCGGCAAAGAAAAAAATCAATGCCGGTCTGAAAAAACTAAATGCAACAAAGAAGAAATTAGAGAAAGGTCAGATTTCGACAACGGAAGCGACCGAACAGCTAAATAAACAGAAAATTCTTTCCAGTATCCAGTTAAGTGTTTCGGAAGCACAGATGGATAATGGAAAAAATAAGTTAGATGAAGCAGATAAACAGTTAAAGGACTCGAAAAAAACGACAAAAAGTAATGCGAACCTGAAAAAAATCATTACAAAGGAAATGGTTGAAAATGTATTAAAAGCGCAGAACTTTGATATGCCGTCCGGTTATATTACCGAAGGAGATGCTTCTTACCTTGTACGTGTAGGTGATAAGATTCAATCCGAGAAAGAAATCAAAAACCTCGTTGTCTGCGATATGGATTTGGATGGTTTAGACCCGATTAAACTTTCAGATGTGGCAGATATTGCGGTTACGGATAACTCGGATGATGTGTATACCGTAGTAAACGGCAACCCGGCGGTACTTGTTACCTTACAGAAACAGTCCGGATTTTCAACCGGAGACGTAACGAGTGCACTGACGGAACGTTTTGACCAGTTGCAGAAAGACAATCAGGGACTACATGTATCTGTTTTGATGAATCAGGGGGTATATATTGACCTTGTAGTGGATGCTGTAGTGCAAAATCTTTTGCTTGGTGGTTTGCTTGCTATTTTGATTCTGCTGTTTTTCCTGCGCGACTGGCGGCCAACCTTTATCGTTGCCTGCTCGATTCCGCTCAGCGTAATTGCAGCAGTTGTAGCGATGTACTTTAGCGGTGTAACACTGAATATTATTTCCTTATCCGGTTTGGCACTTGGTGTTGGTATGCTTGTGGATAACTCGGTTGTCGTAATTGAAAACGTTTTCCGTCTTAAGCAGCACGGAATTTCAACCAAGCGTGCAGCAATTGAGGGAGCAAGCCAGGTGGCAGGAGCTATCGTGGCATCTACACTGACAACGGTTTGTGTGTTCGCACCGATTATTTTTACCGAAGGTGTGACAAAGCAGTTATTCGTCGACTTGGCGCTTACCCTTGCTTACACACTGGGAGCAAGTCTTCTTGTAGCACTTACCTTAGTTCCGGCAATGTCGGCCGGATTAATTAAGAGAAAGCCAAAGAAAGAGTCAAAGATTATTGCGGCAGTTCAGCGTGCGTATGGCAGGGCAATTCAATGGGTGCTGCGGTTTAAGTGGCTTGTTTTGGCTGGCTCGGTTGTTCTCCTTATATTGTTTGCGGCATTGGCAGCCGGCAGAGGATTTTCCATGATGCCGGATATGGAAAGTACGCAGATGACGGCTACGCTTACGATGGATAATGGAACAAAACTGGCGGATACGAAAAAAGCGTCCAATCAAGTGGTTGAAAAAATCCGTGAGATTTCGGATGTTGAATCAGTTGGTGCCTATACAGGAACGGGTTCATCCATGTCGATGCTTACCGGTTCCGGCGGTGAAAATACCGTAACTATGTATATCATTTTGAAGGACGATAGGCAGTTAAGCAATGAAGAAATCACAAAACTGATTACGGAAAAAACGAAAAATATTGAGGGGAAAGTAGAAGTAAATGCTTCTGCGATGGATATGAGTGCCCTGATGGGCGATGGTGTCACCATCAATATTAAAGGAAAAGATTTGGATAAATTGCAGACGATTTCGGAAGATATGATGAAGAAACTTGAAAAAGTAGATGGTCTTGATAACATTACGAATGGTCTGGAAGATGCCGGTAAAGAGTACCGCATTACTGTGGATAAAGCGAAAGCAATGCGTTATTCACTTACGGTGGCTCAGGTTTATCAGCAGATTTATGCAAAAGTAAAAGAGGCTTCTTCGTCTTCTACGGTATCGAATGATACCGATGATTTAGGTGTTTATGTCAACTCGGCGGAGGATGAGGACTTGACAAGAAATGATGTCAAAAATCTGAAAATTGATTACACCGATTCGATGACTCAGAAGACAAAAAAGGTTTCTCTTAGTAAGATTGCTGATTTTAGCACTGCGGATTCGCCAAAATCGATTTATCGCAAAGGGCAGACCAGATATATTGCTGTAAAAGCGGATATCAAGGATGGTTATGTGGTAAGCGACGTTTCGAGAGAGGTTGAAAAAATCGTAAACCAGACAAAGAAACCGGCCGGTTATGAAATGGAATTAGATGGTGAAAATGAAGCAACCACAGAAGCAATGGGACAGGTGCTTTTGATGATGGTACTTGGTGTGCTTTTGATGTATTTGATTATGGTGGCACAGTTCCAGTCGCTGTTATCTCCATTTATCATTTTGTTCACGATTCCGCTTGCCTTTACGGGAGGTTTCCTTGGACTGTGGATTTCGGGAAGTGACGTCAGTGTCATTGCCATGATTGGATTTGTAATGCTTTCCGGTATTATTGTAAATAATGGTATTGTGCTTGTGGATTATATCAATCAGTTACGCCGAAGCGGTGTCGAGAAACGACAGGCAATTGAGGAAGCAGGCGTAACGAGACTTCGTCCGATTCTGATGACGGCATTGACGACGGTACTTGGTTTGATTCCAATGGTTGCCGGCAGCAGTATGGGAGCGGATATGACAAGACCGATGGCAATTGTTACGATTGGTGGTCTGGTATATGGTACGCTGCTTACGTTGTTTGTTGTACCATGTATTTATGATTTGTTAAACCGCAAAAAAGATATGAGAGAAAAAACAGTAGATGAAGAATCTATGATAGAAGAAGCAATGGACGAAAAAGAATAAGAACAGATTGGAGGAAGGATTATGAATGCACCGATTGGCGTGTTTGATTCGGGAATTGGCGGATTGACAGTGGCAAAAGAGATTATGCGGCAGATTCCGGGGGAAAGTCTTGTTTATTTTGGAGATACAGCCCGTGTGCCATATGGTTCCAAATCAAAAAATACAGTTTGTAAATATAGCAAGCAGATTGCTAAATTTCTCCTGACACAGGATGTTAAAGCAATTGTAATTGCCTGCAATACAGCCAGTGCACTTGCCAGAGAGGAACTTGAAGATATGGTGGATGTGCCGGTGATTGACGTGGTGCAGCCGGGAGCGAGAATGGCGGCGGCATCGACTAAGAATAACAAAATTGGCGTGATTGGAACCCAAAGTACAATAAAAAGTGGAATTTATGAGAGCTATCTTCACAAAATAAATCCGGAATTGACGGTAGTGAGTAAAGCGTGTCCGCTATTTGTACCTCTTGTGGAAGAGGGGCTGTTTGAAGACCGTATTACGGAAGATGTTGTTTCCAGATATCTGCATGATATGAAAGAGTATGAGATTGATGCGCTTGTTTTGGGATGTACTCATTATCCGCTTTTGCGCGGTGTGATTGGGCGTGAAATGGGTGAGTCGGTAAAACTGGTGAACCCTGCTTATGAAACGGCAAAATCGTTAAAGGATCTGTTAAAGGAAAAAGATTTACTGAATGTATCCGGTGAGAAACCGGAGCACAAATTTTTTGTCAGTGATGGTGTGGACCAGTTCCGTTCTTTTGCCAATTCCATTCTGCCATATCAGGTGGAAAATACAACGGTGGTAGATATTGAATCTTATTAGTTAATAACGCATACATTTTAGAGATAGAAAAATGTGAGGCGTTAGATGAGGCGAAGGGTTTTTTTGAAAAAGTTTCTTGCTTGCATGGTTTTATTTTTCTGGACGCCATTTTTATGTGGACTGTTATTTTGGAAAATGGAAGTGAAAAAGACTCCGAAATGGGAGCAAAATACAGAAAATATCCGGGATTTTCAGGTGGTACCAAAACGGCTTGCCGGATTTGAAACATGGGGAAAAGACGAATATGAAGAGTTCGCAAAGGACTTTTTATATGCGGACGGTAAACTGGAAAAGACAAGCAAATCACTTCCGTCCTTATCGTGGTATCGTATCCTTTTGGAAAGAGAAACATGGGAGCCCTATGCCGTTTACTATCAAAAACTTCTTTCCGGGATAAAATGTTTTCCGGTTGTCTCAGATAAGAAAGAAAAAGAGGGGATTTCTTTTGAGGATTCATGGGGGATGTCCCGCAGTTATGGGGGAAAACGGCTCCATGAGGGGACGGATTTAATGCCACCGAAAAATCAAAGAGATACGTTTGCTGTTGTAAGTGTCTGTGATGGTGTTGTGGAAAAAATCGGATGGCTGGAATTAGGCGGCTACCGCATTGGAATCCGCAGTAAAACGGGCACTTATTTTTATTATGCTCATCTTTCTTCCTACGCGGAGGGGATGAAACAGGGAAAGACTGTGAAAGCGGGCGAGCTGCTAGGTTATATGGGAGACAGCGGTTATGGAAAAGAGGGAACGGTTGGAAAGTTTCCGGTTCATCTGCATTTTGGAATTTACTTTACGGCAGGTGACAAAGAAATCAGTGTGAACCCGTATCCAATTCTAAAGGCGATGGAAAAGCCTCTTTCCACCGCACGGTTTTTGTGATAAACTTTATTTGTGTGTAAAAAGCATGATTTAAGAAAGGAAAGAAAATGATGTACGAAAAATGTACCTTGGGATATCTTACGAAACGTAAGAAAGCAGAAATTTTATGGATTGTATTTTTTGTAGTGCTTGGCGTTGCTATTTTTTTAACCGGATATTTGTGGAGTGGTGTGCGTGCAAATATTTTTACTGTAATGGCAGTGTTACTCGTGCTTCCGGCGGCGAAACATCTGGTTGCGCTGATTGCGATGTTTCGTAAAAAAGGAGTTACGAAAGAGCGGTATGATAAAGTAAAAACGGCAGCAGGACAAGCGGTTTTGTATACCGATTATGTATTTACCTCGACGGAAAAAATTATGCATTTAGACTTTTTGCTTGTGAAAAATGGTAATGTTCTTGGCGTGATTGCGAAGTCCAAACAGGATGTGCCGTATTTGAAACAATATTTGACGGATGTTGTGAAAAAGACGGCACCGTCGTATCATGTGCGCTTGTTTGAGTCGGATGAAAAACTGATTTCACACCTGCAGCGCTTAACGCAGGAAGAAGCGTCAGAAAATTCGGAAAAAACACTGGTGGATTATTTACATTCACTTGCGATGTAGTGGAGAAGACGATGAGAGAGGTGACGATTGGAGCAAAGGAAAGCGGACAGCGTTTTTCTAAGTTTCTGGAAAAGTATTTCAAAGAGGCGCAGACAAGTTTTTTGTATAAAATGCTGCGAAAGAAAAATATCAAGCTAAATGACAAAAAGGCAACGGGCAGTGAAATGCTGCAAACGGGCGATAAAGTAACTGTGTATTTTTCAGATGAGACCTTTGAGAAATTTCGCGGAGAGACTAAAAAAGTGAGTTATCCGGTAATAGATTTGGATATTGTTTATGAAGATGAGGATGTCCTGATTGTGAATAAGCCTGCCGGTATGTTGTCTCAAAAGGCGAAGCCTCAGGATGTTACACTTGTAGAATATATACTTGGTTATTTACAGAAAAAAGGTGAGTGGTCACCGAAAGACAGCCTGAAACCGGGGATTTGCAACCGGCTTGACAGGAATACAAGTGGTCTTGTGATTGCCGGGAAAAGCCTTCGGGGCCTGCAAAAAATGTCGGAGCTTTTAAAAGACCGAACGATGGATAAGTACTATCTTACAATTGTGGAAGGTGTTATGAAAGAACATTCGGTTGTCCGCGGATACTTAAAAAAGGATGAACAGACAAACCGGGTTCAGATTTTTTCGGAAGACGGAGAAGACCGCGTGTGGATTGAGACCGGGTATGAGCCGTTACGGACCAATGGCACAGTAACACTTTTGAAAGTGAAGCTGGTGACGGGCAAGACGCATCAGATTCGCGGACATCTGGCATCTTTGGGACATCCGCTATTGGGGGATGTAAAATATGGTGCAGCAAAGAGAGCGGATACGAAGCATTATTTTTTGCATGCGAAAACATTGTGTTTTCCTGAAAATATGGGAGAACTTAAAAATCTTTCAGGCAGGGTAGTAACGGCAAAAGAGCCGGATTACTTTGCGAAAATGATAAATAAACAATTTGGAAAGTGAGGAAAAAATATGAAACGTGCAGTGATTTTATTTGCAGAAGGATATGAAACCGTGGAGGCGCTTTTAGTCGTTGATTTACTGCGCCGTGGCGGTGTGGAAGTGACGATGGCTTCAATTACAGAAGATGAATTTGTGAGAAGTTCACATGGCGTAAATGTTGAAATGGACGCTGTTTTAGGAGAAGTGGATGTACTTGATTATGACGCCATCATTCTTCCGGGAGGAATGCCGGGAACCATTAATTTGGGTGAAAGCGATGCAGTCAGAAAGGCAATTCTTGCTATGAATGATGCCGGAAAAATTGTTGCAGCCGTGTGTGCGGCACCTGGAGTTCTTGGTAAATATGGTTTGCTAGAAGGAAAGACGGCATGCAGTTTCCCGCAGCATGAAAAGAATTTGATTGGTGCAACGGTAGTTCGTGAGCCGGTCGTTGTTGACGGTAATATTGTGACAAGCCGTGGTCTTGGAACAACGATGGATTTTGGCTTAAAATTATTGGAGCTGCTTGAGGGAAAAGAAAAGTCAGACGAAATTGCACATAAAACTGTGTACCGGGAGAAAAATTAATGGCAACCTGGAATTCAAGAGGGCTCCGCGGTTCTTTTTTGGAAGAACTCATAAATATGACAAATGAAAAATACCGCTCGCAGAAACTGGCACTAGTGCAGAAAGTGCCAACGCCGATTAAACCGATTACGATAGATCAGACGACAAGACATATTACACTTGCCTACTTTGAACAAAAAAGTACGGTGGATTACATCGGGGTCGTTCAGGGGATTCCGATTTGCTTTGATGCAAAGGAATGTGCGACTGATCGGTTTCCGCTTGCGAATGTGCATGAACATCAGATTCGCTTTATGAAAGAGTTTGAGGAGCAGGACGGCATTGCATTTTTATTGATTTATTTCAAAGCAAAAGATACCTTTATGTATCTGCCGTATGCAAAGTTAGATGAATTTTGGAGACGGATGGAAGAGGGCGGAGCAAAGCATTTCAAATATGAAGAATTAGATCCCGCATATGAAATTTCGACCTATTCCGGAACATTTGTCCATTATTTAGAACAGATACAAATGGATTTAGAACAAAGAGACAGCCACTAAGCAATTTTATCAGCAAAGCGGCTGTCCTCTTTTATTTCGCATTTAGGCTGCGATTATTTCATGCTCTCTTCCTGTTTCTTAATCATCTGACGAACCATCTCGCCGCCGATTGATCCAGCTTCACGGGAAGTAAGGTCACCGTTGTAACCATCTTTCAAGTTTACACCAATCTCGTTTGCAACTTCCATTTTGAAACGATTCATAGCCTCTTTAGCCTGTGGTACTTCCATCTTGGATGAATTTTTGTTTGTCATGATTTTTCACCTCCGTTTTATTTATTGTGAAGATAAAGGAATGCCGGGAAACGGCATCCCTTTTGTTGAAATGCTGTTTTTTTTCTCCTGCATCCGATTTATCTTGGTAATATTGTTGCCACAAAAAAGAAAAATATAATGGAAATTTGTGGCATAAAAGTAATGAAAAAAAATACTGACAAAAAAATACGAAAATGCTATAATGAAGTTCAATAAGAGGATTGTATAGTTTTGAGAGAAAGCTGTGCTTTTGAAAGGAGAAGTAGGATGCGCTTTCGTGATGTTGGGGTACAATTAGAGTACGACGGTGATTTTAAAATTTATAGAGAAGATGGAATTTCCCGGTATGGAAAACCGGATTATTTATTTTTGTATTTTCATACGGAGTGTTGTGTTGTGCTTGATAAGCAGCCGGTTTATGTTAAGCCGCCATCCGTGATTTTATATGATATTGGTGCTAAGCAGCACTATTATGCCGTAAATGATTCCTATAAAGATGATTTTGTGCATTTTTGGCTGGATGACAGCCGTTCTTTTGTGGATGAAATCAATCTGCCGATGAATACAGTAATTCACCTGCCGGAAAATACGTTGATTCCTTCGATGATGAAACAACTCTATCAGGAATATATTTCGATGAATGAGTACAAAGAGACGACGATGGAATGTTTATTTAAAATGATTTTGATTAAAGTTTCCGAGATGTCAGAAAGACGCAAGGTTGCCAAAATACCGGACCGATATGATGAATTGTTTCAAAATCTGCGTTCTCAGGTATATTTGGAGCCGTCGAAAGACTGGCATGTATCGGAGTGTGCCGGTGACAATGGGCTAAGTACACCGTATTTTCAGAAATTGTATAAATCATATTTTGGAAATACGTTTGTGCAGGATGTTGTACAGAGCCGGATGGAGCACGCCAAACATTTTTTGCTGGTTTCCAATTATTCGATTAAGGAAATTGCGGATTTGTGTGGCTATCACAATGAAACATTTTTTATGAAGCAGTTTAAGAAAAATATTCACGTGACACCGAGCCAATACCGGGCGCAGGCACGAAAAAAATTACAGGAATAGCAAAATCGTCATTTTTTTGCCACATTTTCCTGTTACATTTAATACAGTAGTTACTTTGTTGACTACTACTCCCACCCTATTATACGAAGAGGAACACCTAGTCTTTTGACTGGGTGTTCTTCTTTATGTAAAGAAAATCTTGCCAGTTTCCGCCAGATTTAGTATCATAAAGGTAATGGCTTGAGAGGGGCGTTGATATGAAAAAAGAGTATTTTACAATTCCAAATCTAATGGGATATTTTCGGATTTTGTTAATTCCTGTATTTTGTATTTTATATTATCATTCGGAGAATGCAGGCTGCTTTTATGGGGCGGTTATTGTTCTTTGTCTTTCGTTTTTGTCGGATTTTTTTGATGGGAAAATTGCAAGACATTTTCATCAGGTGACCGAATGGGGAAAAATGTTAGACCCTATTGCGGACAAACTGACCCAAGCGGCACTTGCGATTATGTGTACCGTGCATTTCCCTGCGACCATCTGGTTGTTTTTATTATTTGCAGCAAAAGAAATTTATATGGGGCTGATGGGATTATTTGTGATTCGAAAGAAAAATCAGGTTTTTGGTGCCAAGCGGTTTGGAAAAATTGGTACGGCAGGCTTGGATTTTGGAATTTTAGCACTTATTTTATTCCCCGGCATGCCTCTTTTAGTATCGAATTTATTGATTCTGGTATTGATGATTTTAATGGTTGTTACCTGGATTTTGTATCTTCGGTTCCATATCGAATTACTCACAGATAAAACGTTTGGAAAAATAAAAAAACGTTATAAAGCAGTGGGTGTGGCAGGTGTTTTTCTCTATCTGATTTTGGGAGCGGCACTTCCATATCTGAACCAGCCAAAAGTGAGTGAAGAATATAAAAAAGAATTTGCAAATAAAGTTTTTGCATCGGAAAACTCGGCAGGAGACCGCGTGATGCTCATTGAAGATAATGGGGAGGCATTGGCGGAAAGAATTCGAATGCTTGAGCATGCAAAACAATCCATTGTTTTATCCACGTTTGATTTTCATTCGGATATCAGCGGGAAAAAGATGTTGGCTGCCTTGTGGGCAGCGGCAGAACGC
>OGGG01001230.1_pt1 | contig 21902 bp, 17 predicted proteins | sample 1571201 | NCBI WGS metagenome assembly OGGG01 (sample SAMEA2581946, study PRJEB24529) | metagenome | biome: Human gut stool | place: China | collected 2011 | reverse complement strand
GCAAGGTCATTGGCATGGTAATCCTCCAGTCGGCTGCTCATCACCGCCGGGGAGGTATTGCTCCGGATAATGTCAATGATCTCTTGAGTATAGTCCTTTGTCTCCATCTCTCCCGTCTCCTTTCTTCTCCCAACTTGCACACAGAGACAACCGTCTTCTGCATAAATCACGCAACAAAAAGAAGCCCCTTTGCGTTGATCCACGCCTGCGGCATCTTCTGCAACCTGCTTTTCACCTGACTTGTCGTGCTATTGGATTCCATAGGACAGGAACAATAGAAACTCTATCGCCACGAAGAAGAAAGAACTGAACAGAAAAAAGGCTCAGAACGAAACGGATCTGCTGCGTCTCTGTGCTTTTTCTGCTTCCCATCCTATGCAGCGACTTCGCCCGTGAGCATCGAAGCTATCCATTTCATTCCCCTGCCTTTGTCTTTGAATTTCTAAACACTATGATGTCGGGGGCAAAAGCCCCCGACCTTGATGCCTGCGGATTGTTCCGTGCTGCGCACTCCCACAATCCTGCCCAATATTCGCATATCGTGGGGTTTCCCCCACTTTTATGCTCATATCGGGGCGGGTCCTAAAGTCTTTCACCCACTTATGAGCAAGCTCATGTGGGCTTAGACCTTTTGACCCTGGTATCATTATATTACTTTGTAACATATTATGTAAAGCAAAAGCGATTCCGCCCAGATTCTGCCTGATAAAGATGTTAATTTAGGAAATCGTTTTCATATTGATGTAGATATTTGTGTAAAACTTTGGTAAAATGCATCTATCAATACTAATCTGCATCGGAGGTGTCTGTTTTGACAAAAAATACCAAGAAAAACCCTATTCCTCTCTGGAAGCGGATACGCTTTAAGCTGATCTTCGCTTTTCTGATCCCTGTGGTCTTCATCATTGTCTTAGGCTTCGTATCCTATCAGAAGGCTACCACTCAGATCATTGCAACCTACCGTGACTCCGTAGACCAGACCGTCAGCATGATGAATCAGTACCTGACGCTTTCTTTTGACACGGTCCAGTCCAACTACAAGGGATATATGAATGAGGATACCCTGAAGCAGTATCTGAACGGTCTGTATGATAACGATGCCACTACCTTGTACAATACTCCAAACACCTATGAAGACACCTTTATCAAAGCCGTGACCACGGATGCCCTGCTCTCCAATATTTACGTGCTCTCCGACAAAGAGCGGACGATCTCTACCACGAAAACGAAGGAGACCGGTCTCTTAAGTGCGTACCTGGAAAGCTCCCAGGGGCAGATTTTATCTGCGGACAGGGCAAAATATTACCTTTTCGGCAACCAGTCCGAGGTCGATGCAAAGCTTGGCACGGATTCCTCCAAATACAGTGTCCGCCTCGCCAGATATTTCTCCAACGCTCCGGCGATCCTGATCATTGATTTCAAACCGAGTGTCCTGGATACCTCCTTATCCTCCCTGGATGGCGGTGAGGGCAGTCTCGTAGGCTTTGTCACCTGCGATGGCAACGAATACCTCTCCTCCCGGTCCGATACAGCGGCAGAAAATACGTTTGTCGGCAAATCCTATGTAGATGAAGCATTTGCCTCTGAGGAAGACAACGGCTCCTCCTATGTGGAAGAGGCAGGCGAAGAATATCTTTTTCTCTATTCCAAGATCGGTGCCCGTAATGCCATGATCTGTGCCCTGATCCCTCAGGCAAATATCATCGGTCAGACAGCGGAGATTAAAAATGTATCTCTGATCCTTGTCGTTGCAGCAAGTGCCGTGGCGATCCTACTAGGGTCTCTGCTGGCCGGACAGTATGGCGGCTCCATCTACTATTTTATCCGCCGGCTGAAAAAAGTCTCTGACGGAGATCTGACGATCGAAGTCCACTCCAAGCGCAATGACGAATTCCAGCTATTAGCTGAGGGTATCTGTGATATGATCGCACATATGAAGAAGCTGGTATCCGGGCTGAAGGATGTCAATGAAGAATTATCCCAGGCTGCCACCGATATGTCTGCGGCTTCCTCACATTTCCTGGCGACCTCCCAGGATATCCAGAATCAGGTAGGTGAAATGCGCCAGGGTATCGAAAAACTGGATGAAAGCTCTGAGGACTGCCTGCAGCAGATGGACTCTCTGTCCGACACCATCGGCAGCGTATCCTCACATTCTGACCAGATCAGTGCGCTTGCCACCGGCACCACCGCTGCGATCCATACCGGTATCGAATCCGTGGAACATCTGAAGGAGAACACCTCTTCCACCATGCAGATCACCTCCAACATCGTAGATACCATCGGCAGGCTGAACGAGAAATCCAAAGCCATCGGCTCCATCACTGAAGCCATTAATGAGATTGCAGAGCAGACCAACCTCCTGTCCCTTAACGCTTCCATTGAAGCTGCCAGAGCCGGCGAATCCGGAAGAGGCTTCGCAGTGGTCGCTCAGGAGATCCAGAAGCTGGCGGATCAGTCCCTGCACTCCTCCGGTGAAATCTCCAGGATCATCGAAGAGATTGAGATTACCACTGACGAAGCTACGCAGGTTGCCAGACAGGCCGAGGGCATTGTAGCGGATCAGAACCAGTCCGTTGGCAGTACCACAGACTCCTTCCGTGAGATAGATTCCAAGGTAACAGAGCTTCTGAAATTCCTGCAGCAGATCAATGCAGGCGTGTCGGAAATGGAACACCAGCGCACCACTACCCTGTCCGCCATCTCCGGTATCTCCGCAGTATCCGCAGAAACTGCTGCCGGGTCCTCCAATGTACAGACTGCTGCCGAAAAACAGCTGCAGGCCATTCAGGATCTGGACAAAGCCACCTCCGCACTGGCAGCCCGCTCAGAAGAGCTGACTACGATTCTGGAAGGTTTCATTGTATAGAAATGGCTATACACCCTGGAGAAAATATGTTATACTGATAACATCTTTTGACGAAGAAATTCTTAGGAAAATACATATAGAGAGGTAATCTTATGAGCAAAAAAAGAGTTGTCGTATCTCTGGGACACGATGCCCTGGGTTATACCACCACAGAACAGTGGGATGCGGTAAAAGTAACCGCGAAAGCACTTGCCGATCTCGTGGAGGCTGATTATCAGCTGACGATCACCCACAGTAACGGTCCGCAGGTCAGCATGATCCATAAGGCCATGACCGAGTTACGCCGTGTGTACATCGACTATACCCCCGCACCTATGTGTGTCTGCTCTGCTATGAGCCAGGGTTATGTAGGCTATGATATCCAGAACTCTCTTCGTGCAGAGCTTTTGGATCGCGGCATTTCCAAGCCGGTCAGCACTATCCTCACCCAGGTGACAGTAGATCCTTATGATGAGGCTTTCTATGAGCCCACCAAGGTCATCGGTCGTTACATGTCCAAGGAAGACGCTGAGATTGAAATAAAGAAGGGCAACTATGTCAAAGAAGATCCCGGAAAGGGCTTCCGCCGTGTCGTTGCTGCCCCCAAGCCTATCGATATCGTAGAGATCGAAGCCATCCGTGCGCTGGCAGCCGCAGATCAGGTAGTCATCGCCTGTGGCGGCGGCGGAATCCCCGTGATCGAGCAGAAGCATGCTCTGAAGGGTGCCTCCGCTGTGATTGAGAAGGATGCCATTGCAGGTAAGCTTGCTTCCGATTTAAGCTGTGATGAGCTGATCATCCTGACCAGTGTTCCCTGCGTTTATAAAAATTACAGCAAAGAGGATCAGACTGCATTGGAGACTCTCACCGTTGCGGAAGCCAAGACACTGATGGCAGAAGGTCAGTTCGAGGAAGGCACCATGCTTCCCAAGATCGAGGCAGCCATTGCTTATCTGGAGAAGGTTCCAGCAGGAAAGGTCCTGATCACTTCCATGGATCACGTCAAGGATGCCATCAGGGGCAAGGCCGGCACCGTGATCACCGCTTAATTTTATATCGTAAGCAGTTAAGGCAACACAAAAGGAGATATCCGCCACGGATACCTCCTTTTTACATGTCATGATTCTAATATCTCTGGGTTATATATCTCTGATCTCTATGCTTCCTTTCCGGTCAGATGGTTCGACAGGATATTATACAATGTCTTCGGGTTGATGGGCTTGGACAGGTGATAGTTCATTCCGGCCTCCAGCGTCTTTTTCTTCTCCTCTTCAAAAGCATCCGCTGTCATGGCAATGATAAGCACCGTTTTGCAATCTCCACCACACATCCGGCTTTTTCCAGGATCAGCTGGGCCACATAAATGTTGATCTCGTTATCTTCCACCAGTAAAATTCTGGCATCCATCAGATTCTCCGTGATGTTTTCCTCGGAACACTCCTGGGAGAACGGATCGTACAGGTGCGGCAGGAACTCCGGACTCATTCCGATACCGTTATCCCTCACACGAAACCGGATTTCCACCTTGTCATCCTACTTCATTTCTACACCACAGATACAATACCAACATTTTCTTTTTCGTTCTGCATACCATGCCATACTTAACTTATACTCTCCCTCTAAATAACTGCTATCTCTGTATAGATGTACTTCTGTAATAAACATTCCTAGGCCAGCCATCTACAACAAACTGATCGGCAAATTTATAGCCTGTACTCTCTATGCTACATACAGACGGAGTATTATTAGGATGAGCACAACACCAAATAGTATCATAACCCATCTGTCTAGCTTCTCTTATAGTAGCATCCATGAATCTCTTCTGTATACCATTACCTCTATATTCCATATCAACCACAACGAATTCATGACACATAATTTTATTGCCAGGAATTTCCATCCAATCAGTAATAGGCTTAGAGAAGAACAAACCACCTTCAAATGCAAAGCTTGCTGCAATAAGCTTATCTTTATTATATACGCCTAATAAGATATAATCACCATCCAAACATTCCTGTATAGTTCTTTCATCTGTAGGATAATAATATTCATCATGCAGCAAAGTCTTATTTACTTCATCCTGTAATTTAATAACAGGTTTCAAGTCTCTTTTTGGTTTCTTTATCTCAATCCTTCTTATTGATAAATCAAAATATTGACTCATATGAAACCTCCATTTACTCCGGCTTTTTTACTCGTATTTTTCCAGATAGAAGGAATACAGGATCCTCTCTTTCACGGGCAGCTGCATCAGCTTCGTCAGTGCCTCCTCATAGTATTGGATCTGGACGCTGTAGCGGTTCCAGAGGGCTTGCAGGGAATCGATCACATCGGTCTTGTAGTCCAGCAGGACGATCTCTCCGTTTTCTATAAAGAAGACATCGATGATACCCTGAATGAGAACCTTTTCCCCTTCAGGAAGGTCCTGATCCAGGCGCTTCGCATCAATGCCCAGCACGAAGGGCTGCTCTCTGTACAAAAGGCCCTGTTCGAAAGCTCTCCACATGCGGTAGGCCAGCTCCTGTTCCAGAAAATGCCGGATTTTGGGAAGGCTTACGGCCTGCGCATACTCCTCTGTCAGTCGTAGGGAAGCTGTCTCCCGCTGCAGGAATTCCTTCAGACGTACCTGTAACCGGTCCGTATCCAGGCCCTGACGGTATTCCTCATAAGTCCCAGGGCATCCGGCAAATAGTCCGGATTCCATAAACAGATAAGAAAAGTCCAACAGTTCCATGGTCCGGTGGAACGCGTTACCGCGGACGGCTCCGCTGACCTTTTCCTGTTCTCTGCGGAAAGCCGGGATATAAGGCACCACTTCTTTTTCTTCGAAGGTATGAAATGCCGCTTCATCCTTCTCCGCCATGGCCGCAATCTTCAGTTCCGATACCGTGGTCTTGGTATAGAGCTTCTGCAGGCCGGGATACGGATAGGCATAGGCAAATCGCTCCCGCAGTTTCGCAAGCTTTCGTTCGTTCTCCTCCGGGTCCCCAGGCAAAGGAGTCTCGCCGTCCGTCACACGCTGCAACAGTTCCCTGCGGTCTCCCATGCGCAGTTGTTCCCTGATCTCCTCTGCCACCAGGTCTTCTGTTCCCAGCGTTGTTACTGCAATTCCTGTCTTAGGCAGGATCGGCAGCAGAAAATCCATATAGCTCCCCGCCTCACAGAAATCCAGATAGGTCAGCTTCTCCTGTCCTGTCATCCGGGACAGCTCCCATTTTTCCTCCGCCTTATCCAACACCGCTGTCAGGATCAGTTTTTCTCTGGCACGGGTCAGTGCCACGTAAAGCACACGCAGTTCCTCCGCCAGATTGTCCTCCTTCATTTTCGCTGACAGAACGGCCCGGCGGAGGGTCTTATTTTTAATGCGGCGGCCGGAATCCACATAGTCCACCGCTACTCCCAGATCCATATCCACGATCAGGGACTGGTTCGCATCCTGCATGTTGAAACGCTTCGACAGCCCGGAGACAAATACCACGGGGAATTCCAGACCTTTACTCTTGTGGATGCTCATGATCCGCACCACATCGGCATTTTCGTCCAGGGTATCCGCCTCACCGTAATCCACATCGTATTTTTCCAACTGTTCCATATAACGGATGAAATGGAACAGTCCAAAATAACTGGTCTTCTCAAAAGCAGAAGCCTTCGTCAGCAGCATCTCCACGTTGGCCCGGCGCTTGCTGCCAGCAGGAAGTGCCGTCACATAGTTCAGATAATCGTAATCGTCCAGGATCCGCTGCAGCAGGTCGCGGATGGAGGTGAAGGGAGTCAGATCACGGTAATGATCAATACGTTGTAAGAAAGTATCTGCCTTTTGGGAAAGTTCTGTCTCCGGTTCCATGTCCTCCGGTACTGTTGCAGCTTCCAATGCGCGCTGCCAGTACTGTCCGGCCCCGGCGTTTTCTTCCCCGGCGCTTTCGCCCGCTGATGCCTCTTCTCCCGCTTCCGCCATCCGTCCACTCTGCGCCACTTCTTTCAATGCCTCATACAGTGTCATTCTCTTCCGGGAATGCCCTTTGCTTCCGCTGCGGATCCGGGCGATTTCTTCCTGGGTAAAGCCTCCGAAGATCGACTGCATCACGCCGAACAGCGGAATATCCTGTCTCGGGTTGTCCAGCACTCGTAAAAACTGCAGCAGTTCCTGTACTTCCAGGGCCCCGAAATATCCGGTCTTGGATGTAATGTAGACAGGGATTCCCTGCTGTTCCAGTACTTTCTTGAATTCCTCATCCCAGCCACTGGTGGTACGAAGCAAAATCACCATATCCGAGTACCGCACCGGGCGCAATTCTCCCGTAGCCTTCTCCATGACTTTCAAACTGCCCTTCAGCTGCTTGATACATGCCGCAATAGCCAGTGCTTCCAGCTGTCTTACGTTGTCATAGTCCACGGGACCTCTTGCCCCGTCGGGACGCTGTTCTCCGCTGCCGCCTTCCGCACCATCCCCCTTCTCCGGCTTACGGATCAGTAATAGTTCACTGCCGTATGCAGGATCCTCTGTGGCGGGATATGTGGCCCCGGGATACAATGCTGCCTTATCATCATAGGCAATGCCGCCGATCTCCCGGCTCATGATGCGGGAAAACACATCGTTTACCGCATCCACCACCTGCACACGGCTTCGGAAGTTCTTCGCCAGGTCGATCCGGCACAGATCCCCACTCTCCTGATAGGTGTCGTATTTTTCCAGGAAAAGTTCCGGTCTGGCCAGACGGAATTTATAAATACTCTGCTTCACATCACCTACCATGAAGCGGTTATAATGTCCCTCCGCTTCCCCGGAGATGGCACTTAACAGATATTCCTGTACCAGATTACTGTCCTGGTATTCGTCAATGAGGATCTCCTGAAAATACTGGCGATACTCCAATGCCACGTCACTTGGCACAATGTCATATTTCACACCGGTGCTATCCATTCCTGTATCACCGGTCTCTTCCAATTTTTCCCGTTTTAGCAGGATCTGTAACGCATAGTGCTCCATGTCGGAAAAGTCGATCAGATGTCGCTCCTGTTTGGCCGCAAGAAGCCTTCTATCGAATTCCAGCACCAGGTTAAGCAGCATCCGGAGCGGCTCCCTGCAGGCTTTTCCCTGTTCCACCACCAGTTCCAGCGGTGTCTTAAAATAACTCTCTTCCAGACCGCCCAGCGTATCTTTTACACTGTTCCGAATAGATTTCGCCAGTTCCCGTTTTGCAGGATCCACACTGTCATCCTTTTTGGATGGCAGGCGGCCAAACGTCACTGCCGGTACTTTCGCAGCCTGTTCTTCCAGATCCTTACAGTCTGCCAGTCGCTCCAGTTGTTCGATCTCCGTCTCGGTCAGTTCGCCATACATATACGGACCGTCCGGCAGCTCACACAGCTTTTTCACTTCCTCCAGTTTTTCCAGACACCCTTGCAGGACACGGCTCACACGCTCTGCCAGATATTGTCCGTAATCACTGTGCAGCAGGGCATCCAGATCTCCCGCCGCATAATCGTTTTTACGCTCTTCCAGCCATTCTGCGGGCCAGGGAAAACTTCCGGCATAGCGGGACAGGTTCAGGATATGCTGTTCCAGCACACTCTCTCTGCCGCCGGGGCAGAAATATTCCACACAGGCGTGGAAACGTTCCCGTGCCTCCCGGGATGGGTCCTCCCTGTTACGTTTTCCCGGAACCTCTTCCGCAAAATCATTCCGTGACGCTTCCTCCGGTATCATCGCTCCGCTGTCACGGTTTTCCCGGGACGTCGGAACATCATCCGGAACAAATTTCCCCGCATAGGCATCCTCCAGCAGCTGTCCCAGCACCTCCTGCTGCAACAGCTTGATCTCACCCTCGTCTGCCACACGGAAATCCGGATCCAGACCGATCTCATTAAAATGATTCCGGATCAGGAACAGGCTGAAGCTGTCGATCGTGGTGATCTGGGCATTGTGTAACAGGGCGGACTGCTTCTGGATATGGTCATTCCCCGGATCCGCTTCCAGTCTGGCGGCGATCCCGGCTGCGATACGCTCCCGCATCTCCGCAGCCGCCGCATTGGTGAAAGTCACGATCAACAGGCGGTCAATGTCCGCCGGATGCTCCCCCTCACAGATCATACGGATGATACGCTCTACCAGTACCGCCGTCTTACCGCTTCCCGCGGCCGCCGATACCAGAATGTTGCTGTTATGCAGTTCGATTACCTTTTGCTGTTCCGGGGTAAAATTCATTCCCATACGCTACCTCTGTTCCTGTTTCTTTTCTCCTGTTGCCGTCCTGTTCCTCCGGGCAGCGGGTGCTTTCTCTTCGAGCTTCCTGTCAGGCACACACTCCCGCCGGGCACCCTTTGCCCTAAGCTTCCACGGTCTTCTGCATCCGCTGCATCAGCGCCTGCTTATCCAGATCTTCCAGCTGTCTCTTCTCATAGCCCGGAATACTGCCATCGAAACCGCAGACCTTTTTATAGGCGCAATAAGTACAAGCCTCTTCATTGCCTTTCTCATAGGGATTGGCTGCTATTTTTCCGTCCAGGATCTCCCGCCCGATGCTGCGGATCTTGGCATCTACATAAGAAGATATCAGCTGCATCTCCTCCCGGCTTAAGACACCGGATCTGGCACTGAAGCTTCCATCCTTTTTCTTCTCCACCGGAATGACCACAGACTTATCCTGCATATAGCGGTCCAGCCGCTCCACGACCCCAGGATCACTGTTTACTACACCGTTCATACGAAGCTTTGCAAGGATCTGTTCATTGATCTGCTCATCCGTGAGCTCCACCGGTGTCTCTATGGTGGGATCATCGATGTGATAATACAGAAGTGCCGCCGGAACGATCTCCTTGTCCGGATGCTTTCGGCTCTCCATCTCCATGGCTGCATTCATATATACCACCAGCTGCAACTGCAGACCGTAATACAATGCCGCCAGATCAAATTTCCGGTTGCCGGACTTATAATCAATGACCTTGACGTAGACATGCTCTGCATCTTCCGACACATCGATACGATCGATCCGTCCCTGCAAATGCATCTTCTCGTCCTCAGACAGATCCACATGAATGCTGTCCAGATCCTCCGCAAACCGGAAAGAAAGTTCATAATCATCTGGCTGGAAACTGCCCTGTTTCAAATGTTTCTGCAAGGTCAGCACTGTGCGGGTCAGGATCCTGCTCATGCGGGTAATGGCATATTCATTCCGCGCAGAGCTGTATAATACCGTCTCCCCGTAGGTTGCCGCATAGGCTTCCACGGATTCTTTGACGGCTTTGGCTGCAAAATCCTCCGTAAAATCCCACCATGTCAGGTTGGATTCTGCAAGTTTTCCTGCAAAGTTTTCCAGTACTGCATGATATACCGTACCCATATCCGAAGCCTCGAAGCCGAATTCTTCCCGTTCCTGCAGGGAAAGACCATATTGCAAAAAGTGTCTGCAGGCACAGGCAGCATAAGTTTCCAGACGGCTGACACTGTTTTCCAGCTGCTGTCCGTACAATGCTCTGGCCACGATCCGGGACAGACCGCTCTCCCTGTATCTGCGAAATGCCGCCCGGGTCAGCAGGTCTCTGCCCACCGCATCCGCCTCGTAGGCACGGTACATGAGATAGAAGTCCTGCCTCTCTTCTTCCGGCAGGGTTCCTTCCACATATTCCCGCAGTTCCTCCGCCAGATATCTGGCACCTTCCTGTCTGCCCTCGATCTGTTCCAGACGGCTGCGGTTCTGGGGATACTCCACGCTCATTGCCGGGAACAGCTTCCGCACCGTATCAATCAGGTAGGACGGTCTTATGCCCTTTCCTTCACTGTTTACCTTGGCATAGGACAGATACAGCTGTTCTGAGGGCTTGGTCATATTCAGATACAGATATAATCTCTGGATATACATCTGCTGTCTAGGGCTGGGTGCCATCTCCGTCCCGGATTCAATCAGGAATTCCCGATCCATATCCGAAATGATCCCGCCCTTGGAAGCATTTTTCGGAATACTTCCGTCATTGACTCCCAGGAAAAACAATACCTTCACCTGTTTCAGACGGGTTCGCTCCATATCGCCCACCACGATACGATCCACGTTCTGAGGGATCGTACCGACAGTGATCTCGCCGAAACCGGCCTCTAAAATATCCGCAAATTCCTGTCTGGAGATTTCTTCCTCTCCCAACAGTTCATAGACCTGATCCAGCAGATCCATGACCAGCCGGTAAATCTGTGCATACTCTCTGGCTCTGGATAAGTCTCCCTCTTTTTCAAACTGCTGCTGATAGTTCAAAAGCTTTTGCTGCACCTGATTCTGTTCCAGGAAATCGTACAGATGGCTGACATAGTCTCCAGCCTTTTCCTGGCTTCCCATGTGCAGAATCTCCACCGCATCCATGAACTGTTGCCGGATACGGTTCAGACGCTCCATGGTCTTCTCTTCCGCCTGTTCGCTCCCCTCCGCATTTCCCTGCAGTTCTTCCGTTCTGCGGGTAAACAGACGGCTATAGGTCCGATAGCCTCTCGCCCCGGTGCGGATCACATAGTTTTCCAGCTCATCAATCTCTTCTCTGGAAATATCCGCCATGCCGCTGCGCAGAAAATGAAACACCGTATCATAGGAAAAATCCTTAATATACAGCTGCAATGCGCTCTTGATATATTCGATCATGGGATTCAGCACGATCCCTCTGGTACGGTCCAGGAAACATGGGATCTCCAGCTGTCCGAATTCTGTTTCCACATAGGAAGCGTATCCTTCCAGATCTCCGATGACCACGGCAATGTCCCGGTAGGTCATCCCCTGCTCTCTGATCAGGTGCCGGATGTACAGCGCTGTCTGGTGGACTTCCTCTCTGGGGGAAAGGGCTTCAAACATATGGATCTCTTGCTGTTCTCCCGCATACGGTTCATACTGATACCGGAACAGATTCTGTTCCAGATAGTGTAATGCCGGTGCCTTGGCGAAGCGATTGGGCCCCCCCTTGACAAAGAGATCCTCTCCCCGCTCTACCTCTGCCTCCGCTGCCAGCTTTTCCAGATCCGCCACCGTCTTCTTGCTCAGATGGAACAGCTTCTGTTCACCATCCATTTTATACGGATCCTCTCCCACTCCAATGGTCACGGTAACGATGGTCTCTGCGCACACGCGCATCAGTTCCTGGATCAGCCGGTTCTGTATGGGAGTAAATCCCGTAAAGCCGTCAAACACCACTACACTGCCCTTTAAGATCTTTGATTTGGACAGGGATCTGCGCAGTACATCCAGTGTCTCCTCGGTGGTGATAAAATGATCCCTGATATAATCCTGAAAGCCCCGGTACAGAGTCTTTAAGTCTTTCAGTTTCATGGCCAGCGCGCCACGCTTCTGTGCACTGGTGATCAGCTTGTCCATATCCTGTGTGCTGATACCGTATTGCATGAACTCGGAGATCGCACTTTTCACCTCATGGATATAGCCCTGCTTGTGCAGGAGACTTCCCATGGCCGGAAGCTGTTCCTTCAGATCCGCCGCCACTTTTTGCAGCACCAGGCTTTTGCCGGTGTCATCCAGTACCGGCATCTCTTTGGTCCCCACTTCCTCCAGAATGCGGTGGCTGAGTCGGCCGAAGCTCAGGACATCGATATTCAGGATGCCATCCCGGTCACTGCGCATGACCAGATCCTTCTGGGTCTGCATGGTGAACTGATCCGGCACAATGATCAGGAAATTCCTGCCCGGTTCCTCTGCCGCCCGCTGCATGATCTCTTCATAGATTCTGTGGCTTTTGCCCGACCCGGAAGGGCCAAAACAGAAACGTAAGCTCATAAGTCTCCTCCGTTATGCTGTCCGTTTATTTCAGATCCAGTTCAATGGGACAATGATCCGATCCCAAAATTTCCGTGTGGATCTTCGCATCCGCCAGCCGGTCTTTCAGACACTCCGATACCACGAAATAATCAATTCTCCATCCGGCATTTTTTGCTCTCGCCTGGAACATATAAGACCACCAGGAATACACCCCGGTCAGGTCCGGATAAAAATAGCGGAACGTATCGATAAATCCGTTCTCCAGTACCTTCGAAAAGCAGGCTCTCTCTTCATCAGTGAAGCCCGCATTGCCACGGTTGGTCTTCGCATTTTTCAGGTCGATTTCCTGATGCGCCACGTTCAGGTCTCCCGCATAGATCACCGGCTTTTTCTCTTCCAGCTTCTTAAGATACGCCAGGAAATCCGCTTCCCACTGCATGCGGTATTCCAGTCTCGTCAGCTCTCTCTGGGCGTTCGGTACATAGACTGTCACAAAATAGAACTCCGAATACTCTGCAGTGATCACCCGGCCCTCATGGTCGTGTTCCTCCACGCCGATGCCGTAAGTCACCTGTATGGGCTCTTCCTTTGTAAAAATTGCAGTGCCGGAATAGCCCTTTTTCTCTGCGTAATTCCAATACTGATGATATCCGGGCAGATCCAGTGCGATCTGTCCCTCCTGCAATTTTGTCTCCTGTAAGCAGAAAATATCTGCATCCGTTTCCTGAAAGAAATCCAGAAATCCCTTCTGCATGCAGGCTCTCAGCCCGTTCACATTCCATGAGATCAGTTTCATATTTTCCCTACCTCTTTCCTGATTTGTCTTATGCCATCTTATCCCGGTCATAATTTTTATCCGCTTTTCTGTCATCTATTCGTTCTATCCGCCGTGCTTTTCCATCCATTCACATTCCTTCCGGGCAGCCTTCAGAGACGCTTCGTACCCTTTCAGGATCTCCATAAGTCTCTGTACATCGATGATGCCGCTGGCTTTATTTTCCGGGTGATCCATCCATGGATGCTGTTTTTCCGGCGGATAAATATTTTCTATGGTATTTTCCCCGATCCGATACCATTTCTTCTGATAGCAGATCGTGTTGTCCGCCGGGTTTAAAAAGGTTTCCAGTTCCGTCAGTAGATAGATCTCTGCCGGCGTCCGGGGATTACCTTCCAGACCTCTCACGGCAGTGACCTTCACAGTTCCACCCTCCGGTACTACACACAGCCACATGGGCTCTGCCGGTTTTTTCCATAATTTATCCAGTATAAAGTTCAACGGTCCCAGTAACAGGATCGTCATGAAAACCGCCAGCGCTCCCGTCAGTTCCGGAATCCAGTCACCCCACAACAGCATCTGGAACAGCAGATGGTCACTCTCCCGCACACCCCAGACCTTCATCACTACCAGCACGGTTGCTACCATATAGATCAGTATAGTGATCAGGGCAAACGGCATCAGTACTTTTTCTTTTTTCATGCCCCATGCGGCATAAGCCTTGCATTCATCGTCCGTAAAAAGCACGGGCAGTTCATAGCTCTCTGTCATGCTCCGCTTCTCCCTCTTTTGCTATTCTCCGAGAATAATATGCAGGAACCGCTTGTCCAGCATCAACGTCCGGTTCCAGGGATTCAGGATCACACCCTCGATACCATCAGCAGTCAACGTCATGCGGAACAGCTGCTCCATATCCGTGAGAAAAGTGGACATTACGCTGCCGCTTCCCTTTAATTCTTCCTCAAATCCGGTGAAGGCCGACCACCATTTTTTCCCATCGGAGGTCTGCACCGCCTGCAGGCGCATGGCAGTTCCGGCGGCCTGTGTCACCGCTTCCTGCACATCTGCTGAGGGCGGTTCCACCGCCACGATAAGCTGTCCCTGCTCCCGCATACGTCTGCGCACCACCGTCAGAGCATGCGCCAGAAGTTCTTCTGTCGGCTCCTGCTGTAATGCCAGAATTGCCTCCTCTATTTTCTCATTTCCCTGTAAACCTTTATCTTTCTTTTCGTCCATAACCGTAATGTTGTCCTTTTTAATTGTAGTCGTTAAATCACTTCATCCTATTTCCCATGTCCCTTGCGCAATCTTGTATGCAATCTGTCGAATTCCATAAGAGCCACAGGCAACACAGCTCATGCCTATGCCCATCATACCATAAATGCCTCCGCAATTCCACTCACGTTTCCCTCCAGAAGCCGTCTTTTCCTTGACAGTGGGGATATTCGTTGCTAACATGAACCTGAGCGTTTGATGCTTAGAAATGAGGATAATTATGGATACTTTTGACCCGAAGCACATTTACAGCGATGCCGCAAAGCTGGCTCGTCTGAAAGATAAAAAGCTTTTCCTGTTCGATATCGACGGCACCATTGCCGTAGGCGATACCTTGTATGAGGGAAGTGCGGATCTTCTCCGCTACATTCAGGCCATCGGCGGCAGGGCTTATTACATTACCAACAATTCCACAAAAAGCGGACTGGACTATGTGAAAAAATTCCACGATGCATTTCACCTGGACAGCACGGAGGATCAGTTCATCACCTCCGGCTATATGACGCTGCGTTTTTTGAAGGAGAATTATGCAGACAAGAAAATCTTCGTTCTGGGAACCGCTTCCTTTGTGGCGGAACTGCGAAAGAATGGCCTCTGGGTAACCGAGGTCTGCGAGGACAGCATTGACTGCGTGGTCGTTGCCTATGACAGTGAATTAAATTATGCAAAGCTTACCGAAGTCTGCAAGATTTTATTCACCCAGGATGTTCCTTTCTACGGCACCAACCCGGATCTGCGCTGCCCCATCGACTTCGGCTTTATCCCCGATTGCGGTGCCATCTGCGACATGATCACCGCCACCACAGACAAACAGCCCATCTATCTGGGCAAGCCCAGCAAAGAGGTCGTAAAGCTTTGCCTTGAAGTCTCCGGCTTCACTCCCGAGGAGACTCTGGTGGTTGGCGATCGTCTGTACACCGATATTGCCTGCGGCATCAACGGTGGTGTGGACACCTGTGTTCTCTTCACCGGCGAGGCACAAAAAAAGGATATTCTGACTCCCGAGGGGGAGCCGAATACCCAATATCTGCCGGACTATGCTTTTGAAAATGTGCAGGAATTATTAAATGCCTGCCAGGGTGAAATAAATTTTAAATAGCTCTCTTCACGACACCGATTCCCAACGGATAAGGTCCGGTGTGTACGCCAATGGTGGCACCGATCTGGATGATGGGAATGGTGTCGATGTCGTATCCCTTTTCTTTCAGTCTGCCTGCCAGTCTGTCGCGGAACTCTACGGCTTCTTCATAATCGTAGCCATATCCCACGCAGACGCTGTAATTGGCAATATCTGCCTTTTCCTCTGCAAAATATGCTAACAGCAGATCGATATTTTTATCTACCGTCTTGCGACGGCTTCTGCCGATACCGGAGGGGAAGATTTCTCCCTCTTTTAAGGTAATGATGGGCTTGATGCCAAGCAGGCTGCCGGCCACGCTGGCTACTTTGCCGATACGTCCGCCGTGCTTTAAATATTCCATATTTCCTACGGTGAAAAAGATTCTGCCGGAGTTCTTGATCTCATTCAGGCGATCGATACTCTCCTGGTAACTCTTCCCCGCATCTCTAAGGCGTACCGCTTCCAATACATAGATGCCCTGCAATACGGTATTCACAGTAGAGTCGCAGACATAAATCTGTGCATTGGGATATTCCTCTTCCAGGATCGCTTTTGCATTCAGAGCAGACTGCATGGAGCCGCTGAACTTGGTGGTGATACAGATGCAGATAATGGGAGTTCCCGCCTTGACAAAAGGAAGAAATGCATCTACATAATCCTGCACGGAAGGCATGGAAGACTTCGGATATACATCCGGGTGATCCACCATTTCCTGATAGAACTCACGGACACCGATCTCTATCATTTCCTTCTGGTATTTCCCCTCTTCAAAAGATACATAAAAGGGAACTACCGTAATGTCTTTTTCTTTGGTCAGCTCCATGGGAAGATCACAGGAACCGTCTGATATAATATGAAATGCTTCGCTCATTATCGCATACACCTTTCTACTTGTTTGCAGAGTTTAGCTTACCACGTTGTGGAGTAAAAAGCAATGAGTTTTTGTTATTATATTTCATTTCGTGGTGTTTTATGTTGTTTTATGTAGTTTTTATTACTATATGTATGGAAAATCCGAATTACGCGATATTTGTCGATGAAAGTTTGTCAACCAACATACAACATTCGTTGACAATGGGCAGTTCTCTCGATATACTTGAGTTGTTAACCATTCATTCCCCCAGTTAACATTTTCTGCAGGAATGACCCCCTTTCATTCTCTGCAAACCCAAAAAACAGCCCGGCAGGATCTCCTGTCGGGCTGCGTTATTGTCTTCTATTATTCCTATCTTTATATGGAGTAATCCAGATTCTCCAGGCGCTTGTTCCGTCGTTCCACCAGATCCGCAATGGTGACTCCGTCCACTACCTTGTTCACTGCATCATACAATTCCTGCCATACCTCCAGAGTCTCACAGGTATCACATCGTTCGCAGATATCAGCGCCTTCCTCCAGACATGCCACCGGAGCCAGTGAGCCTTCCGTCAGTCGTAAGATCATTCCTACAGTAAAATCTGCCGGATCCTTGGCAATACGATAACCGCCCTGGGCACCACGGACGCTTTTTACATAACCTGCCTTGTTCAAAACAGCAATGATCTGCTCCAGATACTTTTCGGAAATCCCCTGTCTGGCAGCAATTTCTTTTACCTTGATACACTCTCCGTTGTTGTTCAATGCCAGATCCAGCATGACACGTACTGCATATCTTCCTTTGGTTGAAATTTTCATCCTATCCTCATTTCCGAGCATCTTCCTGCTCTGTTTCACTTTTAATGTCCGCCGGCTTATACCAAAGCGATTCTGAACTGCTCCAAATTTTCCACGGTTTCCACAGATTCTATCTTCTTTTCTCTTTTCCCAGAGTTCATATAGGATTTGTGGAAACAACAGAAAAATCAGGAGAGCACCCATGAATGCTACTCGATGGAATGCTCTCCGGATTTTCGCATTACTTTACTGGCACTTCACCTTACTTGTAAGGGATAACGCCACCGTTATAATTGTCATTGATGAACTGCTTGATCTCATCGGACTTCAGGGTATCTACCAGTGCCTTGATCTTAGGCAGATTCTCGTTGCCTTCCTTAACAGCGATTACATTTACATAAGTAGCGGCTGCTTCGGAATCATCGCTCTCATACAGTAGAGCATCGTCTGCAACAGTCAGGCCTGCTTCCATAGCATAGTTGCCGTTCAGGACACCGAAGGATACCTCTGGAAGGGTTCTGGGAACCTGTGCTGCTTCCAGCTCTACGAAGGTGATGTTGTGAGGGTTCTCTACGATATCCTTGGTAGTAGCAGTCAGACCCACACCATCCTTCAGGGTGATGTAACCGTTATCCTGTAACAGTAACAGAGCACGTGCCTCATTGGTGGTATCGTTGGGTACTGCGATAGTTGCATTGTCAATGTTGTCTAAGCTGGTCTCGGTTCCGGGATACAGTCCGAAGGGCTCGTAATGGATACCGCCGGCATTTACCAGATGGGTACCTTTCTCCTCGTTGAAGCTCTCCAGATAAGGGATATGCTGGAAGTAGTTTGCATCGAAATCACCGGACTCTACTACTAAATTAGGCTGTACATAGTCATCAAAAATCTGAATCTCCAGAGTATAACCCTGCTCCGCTAACAGAGGCTTTGCTGCCTCCAGGATCTCTGCATGAGGTACTGCACTTGCAGCTACCTTGATAGTGGTATCAGTGTCAGCTACTTCCTTGCTTTCTGTTGCCTCGGTAGTCTGGGCAGCGGTTTCCTGGTTAGCTGTTGTTGCAGCTGCCTCGCTGGTCTGCGCAGCTGTTTCATTGCTGCCGCAGCCGGTCAGTGCGCTCACGGACAATGCTGCAACTGCAATCAAAGCAATCACTTTCTTTTTCATAATTCTTCTCCTCCTAAATCTTTTGGTAAAAAATTTTAGTCTATTGAATCAGATGCCTTACATCTGCCTCAATCTTTTCGTTTTCCCTAACGGGTTCTCTTATCCAATTTCTTGGAAATCGTCATTCCGATATATTGCAGCAGCTGTACCAACAGTACCAACAATACTACTGTCACCAGCATAATATCGGTCTGGTAACGATAATAACCATATCGGATCGCAATATCACCGAGTCCGCCTCCACCTACGGCACCTGCCATAGCGGAGTAGCCTAAGATTGTTCCCAGTGCAATGGTCGCATTCACAAGCAATGAGGTTCTGGATTCTGCCAGCATAACCTTCCAGATGATCGTCCACAGGTTAGCTCCCATGCTCTGTGCTGCTTCAATCACTCCGTGATCTACCTCCAACAGAGAAGATTCCACCATTCTGGCAATGAACGGTGCCGCTGCCAGAGTCAGAGGAACGATGGTAGCCGTCGGACCGTAGCTCTTTCCTACAATGATACGGGTCAAAGGGATGATCATGATCAACAAAATCAAAAACGGAATGCTTCGCACAATGTTGACTATCACATCCAGAATCTTATAAATGATCTTGTTCGGACGCAGTCCCTTCGGTGCAGTGATCACCAGGGCAATTCCCATAGGAAGTCCGAGTACATACCCCATAAATGTGGAAACAAGGGTCATATACAAAGTAACAAAGGTGCCTTCCACCAGCATCATAATCGTTGCGTTATCCCACATAGTCTTTCAGCTCCTCCACTTCCAGTTTTCTCTCCTGTAAATAATGGATCATCTTGTTCGCTGCCATTTCATCCTCCGGCAGCTGCAGGATCATCTGTCCATGGGCGATACCGCCGATGTCCTTGGTATCCGCTAACAGGATATTAACGGGAGCCTTGCACTCCAGCACCATATTGGCGATCACAGGTTCAAAAGAAGAATTCTCAGTGAAAACAATGCGGATGCAGCGTTTGCCGGACATTTCCTTTGCCTTGGGATCCACCATGAACACCAACTTTCTTGCGGCTGCGGACTGGGGTCTGGAAAATACCTCTTCCACAGTGCCGTGCTCTGCCAGCTGTCCGGCGTCAATGATGGCTACATGAGAACAGATCTCCTGTACTACTGCCATCTCATGGGTAATGATCACAATGGTGATTCCATACTGTTTGTTGATATCCTGTAATAATTTCAGGATCTCCTTGGTCGTGGTGGGATCCAGTGCACTGGTGGCCTCGTCACACAGCAGGATCTTCGGAGTGTTGGCCAATGCTCTTGCGATAGCCACACGCTGCTTCTGTCCACCGGAGAGCTGGGAAGGATAAGCGTCTGCCTTTTCCTTCAGTCCTACGATCTCAAGCAGCTCCATGGCACGCTTTCTGGCTTCCTGTTTTTTCACACCCACGATCTCCATGGGGAAGCACACATTGTCGAGAACACTTCTCTGCATGAGCAGATTAAAATGCTGAAAGATCATCGCAATGCCTGTACGAACCTTACGAAGTTCGGCCTCAGTCAGTGTCGAAAGATCCTGATCTTCTACGACTACGGTTCCCGTGGTGGGCTTCTCCAGATAGTTCAGGCAACGTACCAGGGTAGATTTTCCGGCACCACTCATACCGATGATGCCGTAGATGTCTCCCTTGTTGATATCCAGGCTGATACCTTTCAGGGCCTCTACCTGATTATCCTTACCTATAAAAGTTTTTGTTACATTCTTGATCTGAATGATCGGTTCCATAAGTTCCTCCATTCCAGGTTCGCGCTTTTAAGGGGAGAAAAGCGCAAATTCCTTGAATTCCTAGTACCATGCCATACATTCTAACACAAGAATGCAAGTCTGTCCAGTTCTGCAAATTTCGTCTTAAGCTTCTGCAAACATCGGGGTGGACAGGTATCTGTCACCGGAATCGGGAAGCAATGCTACGACTGTTTTGCCTGCATTTTCAGGGCGTTTTGCGATCTGTGCTGCTGCGTACAGAGCTGCGCCGGAGGTGATTCCTACCAGGATACCTTCCTTATGAGCGATGAGGCGGCCGGTGGTAAATGCCTGATCGGTAGTAACGGTAAAGATCTCATCATAAATGCCGGTATTCAGAACGGAAGGAACGAATCCTGCGCCGATACCCTGCAGCTTATGCGGTCCGGGCTGTCCGCCGGAAAGTACGGGAGAATCTGCAGGCTCTACTGCTACGATCTTCACATTGGGATTCTTGGATTTTAAATAAGTACCAATGCCGGTCACGGTTCCGCCGGTACCTACGCCTGCTACGAAGATGTCTACCTTGCCATCGGTGTCTTCCCAGATCTCGGGACCGGTGGTAGCTGCATGTGCAGCGGGGTTCGCGGGGTTATCAAACTGTCCGAGGATCACGGCTCCCGGGATGGATTTCTCCAGCTCTTCTGCCTTGGCAATGGCACCCTTCATGCCTTTGGCGCCTTCGGTCAGTACCAGTTCTGCGCCATAAGCTTTCAGGAGGTTACGACGTTCCACGCTCATGGTCTCGGGAAGGGTTAAAATGGTCCGGTAGCCCTTGGCAGCAGCCACACTTGCCAGGCCGATACCGGTGTTGCCGGAGGTGGGTTCGATGATGGTGGAGCCTTCCTTTAAGATGCCCTTCTTCTCAGCATCCTCGATCATTGCCAGTGCGATTCTGTCCTTAACGCTTCCTGCAGGATTGAAATACTCCAGCTTTGCCAGAAGTTCTACACCTTCAATGTTCTGGTCTTTCAAGTAATTGTTTACTTTTAAAAGGGGTGTATGTCCGATCAGCTGGGTTGCGGATGTGTAAATCTTACTCATAATGAAATCCTCCTTATACTTGAAAATTGTGTTCGTTTTTATTTCCTACTTATCTGATAGGGATGTTATGATTTTATACTATACTATTCCGCTAGGAATGTCAACAATTATTTTATATTTTTTTTGGAATTGTGCTAGAGGAGAGAAGATGGTATGATTTATACAATTAGTCCGTAGCCTCCATTGGGGCCAGGAGCCGCTTTTGCGTCTCCGTAGTCACAACAGCAGGTAAGAAACGCGGCACTCTCATACTTTAGTACGATGCGCTCATGTCGCAGAGCGTAGCGGTACATAAGCGTGAAAAGTACTTGCGCAATGTGTCCCTTAGGGCGCTATGATACCGACGTCTGCTTACGGCCTGCTTATTCTTACCTGCTGTCGTGACTACTGGGTTATTGTCATATTTTATGATACCAGGGTCAAAAGGTCTAATCCCATATGAGCTTGCTCATAAATGGGTGAAAGACCTTGGGACCCGCCCCGATATGAGCATAAAAGTGGGATGATAATCCCA
>OGGG01001223.1_pt1 | contig 21950 bp, 12 predicted proteins | sample 1571201 | NCBI WGS metagenome assembly OGGG01 (sample SAMEA2581946, study PRJEB24529) | metagenome | biome: Human gut stool | place: China | collected 2011 | reverse complement strand
ATTTAAGCTGGACTGGGTGATCATGTCGATCGTGATCCTCTGTGTGATCGCTATGCTTTTGTATACCCTGCTTGGCAGGCTGGAACATGTCTGCCAGAGACAGAATTAAGAAGATTTGCGGTATTTTTTCCGGTATTCGGCCGGGGAAAGTCCGGTTTCATTTTTAAACATTCTGGAAAAACCGGAAAAGTTGGAGTACGAAAGAGAAGAAGCGATCTCACTGATACTCTGGCTGGTTTCTGTCAGGCGGTATTGAGCTTCCTGAAGCCGGACCTCGGATAAATAATCACTGATGCGTTTACCGGTTTCTTTTTTGAAGATTTTGGCGAGGTAATCGGGACTTAAAAAGACCTGTGCGGCAAGTTCCTCGCGTGTAAGACTTTTGTCCTCTTTTATCAGTTCCAGAATCTTACGCACAATGCAGGCAGATTTTTCAGTATCATCGGTATCGCTGACTGCTTCTATGGCAGCAGAGGCCTGTTCCAGCAGAAAATCGCTCTGCCTCTGAAATGTAAGATAATTGCCCTCTGTGCCGGAGAGAACCTGAAGCGGAGCAGCGAATTTCTGGCAGAAAAAGTTTATCACATCGTTGCAGTGTTTCTGACAGAGTTTTTTGTCGGAAAACAGTTCCGGTGAAAGAAAGGAAAGGAAAAAGCAGGGTTTGAGTTCGATCGCCGGGGGACATCCGGGATTTTGCATAAAAAGTTCATTGAGTGCATTTTTGATGCAGTAGGACAATACACCAAGGTCGGTATCTTCAGAGGGCAGCGAAACAATATAGAACAAAGTGGGAACAAAACAGGCATCCTTATCAAAAAAGACATGGTTTCTGGATGCATCCCACAAAATATAATCGGCATCGCTGTTCTGGTAGGAGCCGTTTACAAGCTGAAGCCAGAAATGTTCCGAAGCCAGAAGGCGTTCTGCAGGCTGAGGCGCTGAAAGGGTTCGGTTCAGTTTCCGGCGGTTTTCGATCTGACGGATAGCTTCGGTAACAGACTGGCGGATCTCCGTGACATCAAATGGTTTCAGAAGATAAGCGAACGCATGATAGGAGATCGCTTCTTTGGCAAAAGAAAAATCCGAATGGCAGGTCAGAAACAGGAACATGATATCAGGATGGTGTTCTGACAGCCAGCGTGCAAAATCCAGACCGGTGCCATTTGGCATTTCAATGTCGCAGATCACGATCTGGATGCCGGATTCTTCACAGATCTGCTCGGCTCTGCGGATATTGCCGCAGGAAAAAACCTGATCAATGCCAAGCGACTTCCAGTCGATGGCATGCTCAAGTGCTTCAAGTGCAAATGCTTCGTCGTCTACAAGCAGTAAATTCATAGGTGTATACTTCCTTTCATCTATTCTGTTTCGGAAAATGCAGGGGCAGAAGCTGGATGCATCTGCGGCAGGAGCAGGATTATTTTTGCTCCGCCTTCCGGACGATTTTCAAATTTCAGAACGTAATGATCTCCATATATATAAGAAAGTCTCTGTTTGACATTGCGGATGCCGATATGTTTTTCACCTGCTTTCCGGGAAGGTGCTTCTTCTTTTGAAAGCAGTTCAAGTGCTTCTGATGAAAAACCAGGTCCGTTATCTTCGATGGTCAGTGACAGATAAGTCTGTTCTTCCTTTTGGACAGGCATGGCGGTGATGCTGATTTCCATAGGAGAAGATTCGGAACAGCCATGCTTGAAAATATTTTCCACAAAGGTGTGCAGTGTCAGTACCGGGATCTTCATTTTTTTGGCATCCGGATCGATCCGGAACTGCTGGTGCAGGTCGTTCTGGAAACGGATCTGCTGGATATGCAGATAATTTTTTACATGCGTAAGCTCTTCTGATAAAACAACCATACTGTCCGAACTCTTGAACAGGTAGCGGAAATACTTCATCAGAGTAGAAGAAAAATCAACGATCAGCTCCGAACGTCCGCTCAGTCCCAGACTGTAGATCAGATTCAGGCAGTTTAGAAAGAAGTGCGGTTTGATCTGAAGGGTAAGGTACTGAAGCTCGGCATAGACACGGTTCAGTTTTTCTTCGTAAATCTGCAGTTTCAGGTCATGGATCTGGCTGATCATATAATTGAACGTTTCCGTCAGTCTGGCAAATTCATCGTGCGTATCCGGGATTGGCAGGCTGCTGTCAAAATCACCCTGTTCGACTGCTTCCATGGCAGTGATGATCTGAAGTACCGGAGATATCATCTGTCTCCAGATGAGGATCAGCATTACGGAAAGAAACAGAAAAGTGGCTGCTGCAAGGAACAGGATCGCATACTGGAACCAGGAAAAAGCACCGAGAATATCGGAAGTCGGGATGTAAAGAAGAATCCGGTAATGATTCTTCGCGGAATCGACCGGAATCTCTACACAGTGCCCACGGTTGAGCTGCGGGGCACCAAAGAGAAGCTCCTCGACGGAATCCAGGTTGGAGAGAATGAAAGCTCCATGTGTACTGGCTGTCAGTTCCTTAAAGTCTGAGAAAATATATTCACCTGCACCAAAAGCACCGACATAGACATTCTGATATTCCATCAGCTCCATGAGATACCCTTTCTGCCCAAAGCGCAAAAAAGACCAGCCGCTGATCTGCGGTTTGGAGGCGGGAAATGTTCTTTTGCGACAGGCCAGGCGGATATAACGGCGCATTTGCTGACGGTCACTGTAAGAGTCATAGTTAGCACTCTGCAGGATAAGAATGTCCTGACCTGGAATATAGAAAAACAGACTGACGGTACTGTTGTAAGTATCAAGATACTCTGTAAAACTGTCAAGAATGGCAAGCTCTTCCAGGGGTGCAGCTTCACCATCTGCCAGCGTCCGGTAATTCTGGCTGTCCAGAAGAAAAGAAGCAAGATAATTTGAAATATGGTCAAGGGAAGTATCCACAGTTGCAAGCTGCAAAGAAAGCGTGTTATGATTGTACTGGATACTTTGCTGCAGCAAAAGACGCTTTCCGTATTCGCTTCCGGTCAGGATACACAGAAGCAGCGGAATACTGGTGAGCAGATACATCCATAATAATTTCTTTTTTGTGGCAGATTTAAAAAACAGTGGTTTATGTTTTTTCATAAAAGACCTCCAATAAGTATCGATTGCCCATGGACTTATCCATATTATTGTAACGTATTTGTGGTCGGAAAGGAAGAAAAATATGAAAATACACAACAAAATTTTAAAAACAGTGTTGTTTTTTGTGACAATTACACTGCTCTTTTGCGGATGCACAAGACAAAGTCCGAAGGAAGAAAAATCACAGGTTCCGACTGTGAATATTGGTATCAGCGCAAGAACCGGACTTAGCAGGGATCTGTATACCGTCAATCAGAAGCTTGGAGATCTGACGGAAGAAAAGATCGGTGTGCGTGCACAGCTTGTCTGGACGGGACTGAACAGCAGCTATGGAAACAGCTATTATAAAAACCGGCAGATGGGGGTGGATATCCTCAATATTTATTATAATCAGTTTGAAGATTACCGGGAGAAGAACCTGCTGCTCGATCTGCAGCCGTTCCTTTCGGAAAATTCCTGTTTAAGAGAAGTGCTGCAAGAGAAAACTCCGCTTCCGGAGGAGGAAAGAGAAGGCATTTACGGGATTCCAAAAGCTTTAAGTGACATTCACACAAATGGTGTGATCCTGAACCGATCGTATGTGGAAAAATATCATCTGGATGTCTCGGATATCCATAAGCCGGAGGATCTGGAGCCGTTGTTTGATATTATAAAAAAGGAATGTCCGGATGTTGTGCCATGGGCACTGGAAAAGCGCACAAATGCGGTGATCGAACGTGCACCGATCGCCGATATGCTGGATGGCTGCATTTCCGGTATTTTATATGAAGGAACAGATGATACTGTCTGCAACGTTTATGAGAGCGCCGCCTATACAAAACGGGCAGAGCTTGCAAGACGCTGGCAGGAGAAAGGTTATCTGGCAGATAATATTCTTACCAATATAGAAACAGGACAGTCCCAGGTCATCTCAGGGGAAGCTTTTGCAGCCGAATTTGTTGTCAAACCGGATGAGATGCAGTATGAAGAAAGTATTTACGGGGACAAAGTGATCATTATCCCGTTTGACCGGGCACCGGTGCTGGATACCGAAGACGACTGGATCACCGTCTGGAGTATTTTTTCGGAAACAAAGTATCCGGAAGAAGCCGTAAAAGTGCTGGAGCTTCTGTACAATGATGAGGAAGTACTGAATGTGATCCTTTACGGCGTGGAAGGTCTTCACTATGAGGTAGAGGAGGATGGCAGCTTTTCTTTTCCGGATGGTGTAACGGAGAACAATGTCGGCTATACCTGCTCCGTCAAATGGCAGTTCAACACGCCAAAAGCCGGGATCTGGAGCGGAATGTCGGAAGATCTGGAGAAAGACTTCGCGGAATTTGAAGCATCGGCAGAAGTTTCGCCGGCATATGGATTCTGGCTGGATGAAAGTAAGATCACTGTGGATATGCAGAAAATCAGGGCGATCGTGTCAGAATACAGGAAGTTTCAAAATGCGGGAATGACAGAAGATGGTCAGAGCATGGAAGCCTATCTGGAAGAATTCCGGCAGAAGCTAAGAGAAGCCGGAAGTGAACAGCTTGTGAAAGAAGTTTCAAAGCAGTATCAGGCATGGAAAAAAGAAAAAGAAGGTCAAAAAGCCGGAAAATGAATAAAGAGAACGGAAAATGAACAATTTATGACGGAAAATGAGTAGCTTTGAACGAAAAAAAGAGTTATCATACAAACACATGGAACGGTTCCCATGAGATCGGAAACCCAAGGGAATTGTTCAAAATCTAACAAGTGTGTTAAGGAGGTAACTTATGAATCACTCAAAAAAATGGTCAAAGAAAGCGATTTCTATGGCGCTGGTAGCAGCTATGGTCGGAACGAGCGTAATGCCGACATTTGCAGCGTCTACAGATCCAAATGCAACTGCACAGCGTGAAGCAAAGAACGCGGCAATCTCTCAGAAGGCAGCGACACAGGGTATGGTTCTTCTGGAGAACAACAACAATTCCCTGCCGATCGCAAAGACAAAAGGAACAAAAGTTGCACTGTTCGGTGTAGGTTCCTATAAGACGATCAAAGGGGGTACCGGATCCGGTGATGTTTACCTGAAAAACGGTGCAAATATTTCTGTAGAACAGGGATTTAAGGATGCAGGATATACGGTAGTAAATAAAACTTTCCTGGATGCTCAGAATGCAGCATACGAAAAAGCAGAATCTGAGTGGAAAGGTGGTATGTTTGACAGCTTTGTATACAAAGAAGCAGCTTATGCAGAGACAGATGTAACGGCGGCAGCAGATCAGACCGACACTGCAGTCTATGTACTGGCACGTAACTCAGGTGAAGGTTCTGACCGTAAAGCAGAAAAAGGTGATTACTATCTGACAGATGCAGAGGCAGCCAACCTGAAACTGCTGGGACAGAAATTTAAAAACGTAGTTGTAGTCCTGAACACAGGAGGAATCATTGATACGAACTTCTTCAACGGCAAAGGCGGATACGCAGCAAACGATTCCCTGAACCGCGGTAAGATCGAAGGACTGGATTCTCTGGTACTGATGTCTCAGGCAGGTATGAACGGCGGACGTGCTCTGGTTCAGATCCTGAACGGCGAAGTCAATCCATCCGGTAAGCTGACGGATACCTGGGCAGTGGATTACAACGATTATCCATCATCTGCGGCATTCTCCTGGAACGATGCAGTGCATAAAGACGGAGAAACAACAGAAGAAAGCAATGCAGCAAACACGGCAGCAACAGCAGAAGAAGTTTATAATGACGATATTTATGTAGGCTATCGTTATTTTGATACCTTTGGCAAGAAGGTAGCTTATGAATTTGGTTACGGCGAGTCCTATACCGATTTTGATATCGAAGTAAAATCTGTACAGGCAGATAATAATAATATTGATGTAGTAGCAGAGGTTAGCAATACAGGTGCTGTTACCGGTAAGGAAGTCGTAGAAGTTTACTTCTCCGCACCGGCAGGTGATCTGGACAAACCATATCAGGAACTGGCAGGATACCAGAAAGTAGAAGTAGAACCGGGAAAGACAAAAACCGTTAAGATTTCTTTTGATACCGATGATATGGCAAGCTACGATGAAAACAAAGAGCAGTACGTACTGGAGGACGGTACTTACAAAATCCGCGTAGGCAACAGCTCCAGAAATACCGTAGAAGCGGCTGACATCAGTCTGGACAAAGATGTTGTTACCGAAAAAGCTGCAAATGCCCTGGGAATGACAAAAGACAAGATGCAGGCAGGTACTTATACTGCTGATCATGTCGTAGCAAAAGGCGGAGCTTACAAGATGGATATCCTGGATGAGAAATCAGAGGGATATGGCACCGGCATCACACCGACTACAGACGGTTTGAGTGCAGCAAAAGCTTCCTTAAGCCTGTCAGCTTCCGGCTTTGGAAAAACAGAGACACATGATTACACAGACGGAAAAGTAACTTCTTACATCAGTGAAGATACAACGACAGATTCTAATGCCTACAGTAAAAATGCAGCTCTGGACAAAGAAACAAAGAAAAACGTGAAAGCAGCAAAAGATGCTACCCTGGTGGACGTTGTAAACGGCAAACTCACGATGGAGGAGCTGGCAGCGAACATGAGCAGCACAGAGCTGGCTGACCTGGTAGAAGGCGGTACCTACAACGGACTTTCCGCAGGAACATCAAGTTCAGCAGTCATCGGTTCTCAGGCAGATTCCGTATACGGAGCAGCCGGTGAGACCACAAGCAACCTGTACAACTCCAGATACATCCCGAACATCGTACTTTCCGATGGACCTGCAGGTATCCGTATCACAAACGAGTACATTATGTATGATCTCGTTCCGACCCATGCAAAATTTGATGCAGGCAAGACTTATTATACCGGAACATACAGCTGGTTCGGAACAACATACACAGAGATTAAATTTGCAAACGAAGCAGAATACAATGCAGAAGTTGCAAAAGGAACCAGCCTGTATACAACAACAGGAACCAAATATTATCAGTACTGTACAGCAATGCCAATCGGTACTCTGCTGGCACAGGCCTGGGATCCGACTGTCATCGAAGAAGTAGGCCGTGCAGTAGGTGAAGAAATGCTGGAGTATGGTGTTACATCCTGGCTTGCTCCTGGCATGAACATCCACAGAAATCCGCTTTGTGGACGTAATTTTGAGTACTACTCAGAAGATCCGCTGATCTCCGGTGATTCAGCAGCCGCTGAGACAAAAGGTGTTCAGACAAAAGCAGACGGAACTTATTCAGGAATCGGTGTTACCCTGAAACACTTCGCGTTCAACAATCAGGAACAGCAGCGTATGGGAAGCAACTCTGTTGTATCTGAAAGAGCAGCAAGAGAGATCTACCTGAAAGGCTTTGAAATTGGCGTAAAAGAAGCTCAGCCGGATTACATCATGAGCTCCTACAACATGGTAAATGGCTATCCGACCTTTGAAAACTATGGTCTGCTGACAACGATGCTGAGAGACGAATGGGGATTCGAAGGCTTTGTAATGACAGACTGGTATTCTGTAGGTCGTGTAAACGGTGTAAATGCAGGCAAAAACGTACAGGGACTGCTGATGTGGGCAGGAAATGACTGTGAAATGCCTGGTGGAAACGTTGATAATATCCTGAAAGCGTTGAATACAGATAAAACTTTAAGACTTGGCGATCTGCAGAAATCCGCGGTCAACATGCTGAATGTTATCGCAAAGAGTGCAGTATTTGAAAACATGCTGGACAAACTGGCAACCAGTGGTGATGCAGTGACAGCAGCAGAAGCAAAATCTGCAAAAGCAGTTCTGGCGCAGAACAAAGCAGAAAAAGTTCTGGAAGAAGCAAAAAAAGCACTGGAAGAAGCAAAACGCAGTGGATCAGCAGATGACATCTCAGCAGCACAGGCAGCAAAAGATGCAGCAGAAGCAAAAGTAACAGAAGCAAAAGTAGCAGCAGCTACCGCAAAAGCAGAAATCAAAGTAGCTGAGGCAGAAAAACAACTGGCAGAAGTAAGAGCAGATGCAAATGCAACAAAAGCACAGCTCGAAGCAGCTCTGAAAGCAAAAGCAGAAGCAGAAGCAGAAGCAGCCGCAGCAAAAGCAAGCCTTGACAAGAACGTATTCGCAGCTAAGAAGGGAACGGTCAGAAAAGTAACGGCTAAGAAGAAATCCGCAGTCGTAACCATCAAGAAAGTAACCGGAGCAGAAGGATACCAGGTACAGTACTCCAAGAAAGCAAACTTCAAGAGCGCAAAGAAAGCTGCAACAAAGACAACAAAAGCGACTCTGAAGAACCTGAAGAAAGGCAGCAGATATTATGTACGTGTAAGAGCATTCAAGACCATCAACGGTAAGAAAGTTTACACGAAATATTCTGCAGCAAAGAGAACAGCTAAGATCAAATAAAGACCATCTTTCATAAAAGTAAGAAGAGGAGCGTTGCTTCAGATGAGAAATCATCTGGGGCAATGCTCCTTTTTAAGTATAGCAGAAAAGTCCTGGACAGTATGGAAAAATTAAATATAATTGGAAAATCCTTTTCCGATGATTTCACTGCTTTTGGTAACGGTGATAAAAGCAGTTGGTTCATTTTTACGGATAAAACGCTGAAGCAAAATGGCCTGTTTGACATCGACAACCGTTAAAATGACCGTTCGCTGTGTATGAGAGTAGGCTCCTTCGGCATGATAAGTCGTTGCACTGTGATCGAGTTCTTCGGTGATAAAATCACAGATTGGCTCCGGATGATCGCACACGATCGTAAAAAATTTGTTCAGCTTCATGCGTTCGATGGATTTGTCGATAACCAGTGTTTTTGCCATCAGGCCAAGAATCGAACAAAGTCCGGTCAGAATATCAAAGACAAAGAACGAGAGGATGACGATGATCAGATCACAGAGCAGAAGAGCAGTGGAAATGTTCATCGTGGAGTATTTTTTGATGATCATGGCGATGATGTCCGTTCCGCCGCCGGAAGCATTCTCAAAAAAGAGCAGGGCAGCGGCGATCGCCGGAAGCAGGATCGCAAAACAGAGTTCCAGTGAAATCTGGTTGGTCAGCGGCCCGGACATCGGGAAGAGATGCTCGAAAATATTCAGCAGTACCGAAGAAAGTACCGTGACGTAGGCGGTTTTCAGTCCGAAGTTCTTTCCAAGAAAAGCGAAACCGACAACCAGAAGTACCAGATTGATAAACAGGTTGATCACGGAAGCACTGAACGGCAGGAAATTTGAAAATACAACGGCCATTCCGGACACACCGCCGAAAGAAAAGTTATTTGGAAATTTAAAAACATAAATACCGATGTCCATGATCAGAACAGCGAGTGTGATCACGCTATATTCTTTTAGAGTGTGGGAAACGGAAGATGCGTTTTCCTTGTTTGGTTCCATAGAAATCCTCCTCATTTGTATGAATACAGAATGTTTTTTTGTTCATAACCGTTTGTTGCAGAAACTGCTTTCACAAGCAGCACCCTATTATACGCTTTGTTCCGATTTCTGACAAGCAAATTTCTTTGACCGGATAAAGAAATTCTGTTAGAATAAGACAGACGAAGATGTCGGGAACACATAACAGGGCATCCAGATACCAGACACGAAATACCAGATAAGAACAGGATGCCTGCGAATTGTTTTGCTGGCATCATTGAAAATTTAGGAGAAATAAATGATTACTTTAAATGACTATTTATATTCCGGGGATACGATTTTTCGGATTCTGCAGCAGTATACGGATGCACTTCGAAAAGAGGCAAGAAAAAATCACAATGAGATTGATATGGCACACAGCAATTTTCTGATCCTGATCAAAGGCTTGCTGGAGCATAACGATTTCCTTACCGCACAGTCGCAGCAGATACGGGAATTTTACAAATATATGGCAAAACAATATCCATATCTTGCGTTCACATTTAAAGGAAGGATCAAGTCGCTGCTCCGTGCGGAGGAGAAATTTAACGGCTATATTGTCTCATATATTTATGACTACTATACAAAATATGGAAAGTATCCGTCGGTGAACAAGCTTAAAAGCCGCCTGAGCTGTTTCCGTGATTTTATCGCATACCGTATTGTGATCTGTATGCCGAAATGTCACTTAAAATCAGGCGAAGACCTGGAAACGGAGGAACTGAAGTGTCTCTATGAGATCGCCAATGCCCTGCCGGGATTTCTCGAGGAACGTGGATTTGATGCAGAAGATGCAAACGGAGTCAAGTTCAGCACTTCACCGCTCTTAAATGATGAAGTAAAGCCATACTATCGTGATTATGTATGTAACAGAAGCCAGAATGGTTATCAGTCACTTCATATTACTTTTTATGATAACAGTTCCAGAAGCTATATGGAACTGCAGCTGCGTACCAAGCGGATGGATGACATTGCTGAGATTGGCCCGGCGAATCATCTGGAATACGAAAAACGCCAGGAAAAGGAGCGCATTCAGCGAGATGCGATCCCGAAAGGCGAATGCATCTATTTTGATGAGGCCTACGAAAGAGGTATGAAGCTTCTGAATCTGGATCTGACGAAAATAGATGTCAATATGTTCACGGCGATGAGCAAGAGTCTGATCAACGACGGCTGCGGACTTTACCATGGCAGACTGATCCTGCCGTATGAGCATTTGTCACGTTTCCAGAATGATCTGATCGACTGAGGATAAGAAAGAAAAATCCCCTGCAAAGAGTTTCCGGCATGCTCTTTACGGGGGATTTGTTGTTATAGCTTTGCAATCATGTTTTGTCAGAGTACAAAACGGATCAGTCTGGTACGGTCCAGAATGAAGATCGAAGCATCCATAAACAGATGTGCGAGCAGTGTGCTGACAATGACACCGTTTGAAGTCAGCAAAAATCCGACATGAAAACCGAACCAGCAGACAAAGCCGGAGTAGCAGCCCATCAGGATCAGAAGGTAGAGATTGTGAACCAGTTTTTGCAGGGTGCTGACAAAATCTTCTACCGTAAAATCAAAGTAGACAAAACGGCCGATCGCAAGAGAAACAAAGTACAGGATCAGTGCATCATAATTCGAATCGTCGTAGATAAATTTTATGTACATCAGAATTAGAATAATATAAAAAGAAGAAACCAGACGCACGGAAGATTTCTGATCCGGAGAAAGGTATTCAAGAGATACAAAAAAGCGATCCAGCCATCCGGTGAAAAATACGGACAGAATCAAAAAAAGCAGCAGGATCACATCCTGATATTTGTTCCAGTAAAAAAATGCCTGCGGAATCCTTGCGTCAATAATATAGTAAAGCGAAAGAAACAGAAGCACCGAAGTACTGGAAAATGTCATTTCAAAGAAGCTTTCGATCATGCCGATCTCCCGGATGCGGTGCGATCTGCTCAGTTCAGCAACATCACGTTCATTTAGCCGGTCATAGTTCAGCCGCCTGCGCATCTGCAGTTTGGCTGTGATCAGCACAACGGCAAGGACAGCCACCAGTCCGATCAGCGAAACCAGCATAAAAATGCCAATGTTTTTAAAATCAAAATAATGCGAGACATAATAACGAGTCATAAAAACACCTTCTTTACAATGTAGATTGAAAATGAAGAAGCCAGAGTCTGGAATATGAATATTGTAGTACTTTTGGATTGAAAAATCCAGAGGGCGAGAGGCTTTTTTGATGACAACATTTTTAATTCGATTTAAGAAAGTGTAGTTATCTTGAAAAATGTATATATGTTAGATATAATGTTAAATAATACGTAAATGTAACAAAAATACTGTGAGACAAAATGATTCTGTACTGGGGCACAGTGACAACGTATTCGTTGTAAAAATAAGTTAGTAATGAATGAAGAAGAGTATTTATTTGTTTATAAATAATGCGGTTATACAATAAAAGTTGCGAATTATTATTATACGAAAAATGAGGAGAAAATAAGAATGGCGAATGGTGATGAGTTAATTACAAGCGTTGGTAAAAATGCCAATGATACAGCAGCTCTTGTATGGTCTGTTGCAGATGACCTTGTAGGAGCATACAAACCGCATGAATATGGTCTGGTTATTTTACCGATGACCGTAATTAAGCGTTTTCATGATTGTTTGCTGCCAACACATCAGGCAGTTCTTGATACATATAAGAAAGTGGAAAAACTGGCTGTAAAAGATGGGTTTTTGCGTAAAGCATCAGGTTATCAGTTTTACAATACAAGTCCATTTACATTCAGGACATTGATTGCTGATCCGGAAAATATTGTGGATAATTTTAAGGCATATCTGAATGGATTTTCTGATAACGTACAGGATATTCTTGCACGCATGGATTTTGATTCTCAGATCAAGCACATGGAAGAAGCAGGTCTTCTGTATCAGGTAATCTCTGATTTCTGTACAGATAAGGGCGATTTTTCACCTGAGAAAATCAGTGCTGTTGATATGGGATATGTGTTTGAAAATCTTGTTCGCAGATTTTCTGAATCGTATAACGAAGAAGCAGGAGCACACTTCACAAGCCGTGACATCATCTATCTGATGAGTGATCTTCTTGTAGCTGGTGATGAATCCGCATTTACAGGAGACGGCATTTCAAAGACCGTCTATGATATGACGATGGGAACATCTCAGATGCTTACCTGTATGGAAGAAAGATTGAAGCAGATGGATGCGGATGCAGATGTTACTGTGTTTGGTCAGGAGTTCAATCCATTTACATTCGGTATTGCAAAGGCTGATATGCTTATCCGTGGCGGAGACCCTAACAATATGCAGTTCGGTGATACTCTGTCAGATGACAAGTTCAGCGGATATAAATTTGATTATATTATCAGTAATCCACCGTTTGGTATTCCCTGGAAACGAGAGGAAAAAGAGGTTACAGCTGAATTTAAGAAAGGTACGGCAGGAAGATTTGCACCGGGACTGCCGGCAAAAGGTGATGGACAGCTTCTGTTCATGCTGAACGGTCTTGCAAAGTTAAAAGATGATGGTCAGATGGCAATTATCCAGAACGGTTCATCTTTATTCAATGGTGATGCAGGGAGCGGTCCTTCTGAGATTCGCAGATATTTAATCGAAAATGACTGGCTGGATGCGATTGTACAGTTGCCAAACAATGCTTTTTACAACACAGGTATTGCAACCTATATCTGGATTGTGATGAAGAATAAGCCTGTCACACATCAGGGCAAAGTACAGTTGATTGATGCATCTGCCTGTTGTTCAGCAAGACGTAAGAATATCGGTTCAAAGAACGTAGATATTACAAAGGCCTGCCGTGATTTGATTATTAAAGCGTATGGTGCTTATGCAGATGGTACATACAATGGTGTAGATGAAAATGACAATGCAATCGTTGTAAAGAGCAAAGTCATGGATGCTGTTGAACTTGGATATAACAAGATTGTAGTAGAAACACCGCAGCTGGATGAAGACGGCAATGTTATCATGAAGAAAAAGAAACCGGTAGCTGATACATCAAAGCGTGATACAGAAAATGTACCACTTGCAGAAGATATTGATGCTTACTTTGAACGTGAGGTCATTCCATATAATCCGCAGGCATGGATTGACAAAGCCAAAACAAAAGTAGGATATGAAATTCCGTTCACCAGAACATTTTATGAATACAGGCAGATTGAGCCATCAGAAAAAATCATAGCACGTATTGAAGCATACGAAAAGAGTTTGATGGCAAAATTGCATGATTTGTTCGGGGGTGAATAATTATGGCAATGATGAAATCCAGTAATACAGAATGGCTTGGAGATATTCCGGCAGAATGGGATGTTGCTCAGATTGGAAATTATTATGAACTCAGAAACGAGAAAGTAAGTGATTATGATTTTGAACCGTTGTCTGTTACAATGAAGGGAATTGTTCCACAGTTGGCAACAGCTGCAAGATCAGATGACCATAGTAATCGTAAACTTGTAAAGAAAGGTGATTTTGTAATCAATAGCCGTTCTGATAGAAGAGGTTCATGTGGAATTTCTCCTTTGGATGGTTCCGTTTCTTTGATTAACATTGTAATGGAACCTCGAGGAAAAATGAATCCACAATATTATAACTGGTTGTTTCATACAGAACAGTTTGCTGATGAATTTTATAAATGGGGTCACGGTATTGTTGACGATTTATGGACAACTCGTTGGCAGGAAATGAAGAAGATTTTAATTGTTGCTCCGTTACCAGATGAACAGCAAGCTATTGCTGATTATTTGGACGAAACTTGTTCCAAGATTGATGAAATCATTGCAGAAGCAAAGGCAAGTATTGATGAATATAAGGAACTGAAACAGTCTGTAATTTTTGAAGCAGTGACAAAAGGTCTTGATAAAAATGTTGAGATGAAAGATTCGGGCATTGAGTGGATTGGAAAAACACCTGTTGATTGGAACATTGCTAAGATTAATCGTGTTGCTTGGACAACAAGCGGAGCTACTCCTTTGAGAAGTAAAGAAACGGAATATTATGATAATGCAGTAATAAGATGGGTTAGAACATTAGACTTGAATAATGGTCATGTAACTGATAGTTCTGAAAAAATAACAGAAACCGCATTAAAAAATTCAAGTTGTTCTATTATGCCAGTTAAGACTGTATGTGTGGCTATGTATGGTGGTGCAGGAACTATTGGAAAGTCAGGTATTTTAGAGGTTGAATGTGCAACTAATCAGGCGATTTGTTCAATCGTTTCTGATAAAAAAGTGCTTAATCCTGATTATTTACATTATGTAATAATGGCTGTGCGAAAATACTGGATGAAATATGCTGTTGGAACAAGAAAGGACCCTAATATAAATCAACAAATTATTGCACAGATGCGTATTCCCATTCCACAGTTATCAAAACAAGATATTATTGTAAATCATTTAGATAAGGTGACTGATAAATGCGATTCGCTCATTGCCGAAAAACAATCTCTCATCGCAGACCTTGAAGCATACAAGAAATCACTGATTTATGAAGTGGTAACAGGAAAAAGAAGGGTGGTATAACCTATGGCTGAAAATGAAAAGCAGTTTGAATCCAATATCGAAGCTTTTCTGATCTCGCCTGCCGGTGGATATAAAAAGTCAACAGATGCCGGATATACCTTATCTTCTGGTATGGCGTTGGATATTCAGATATTGGTTGGATTTGTGAAAGCAACTCAGCCGGTTATGTGGCAGCGTTTTGAAAAGCAGTGTAATTCTGATCCGTACAGGAAGTTTTATAAATGCTTTGAAGATGCCGTGCAGATGGATGGTTTGCTGTCTGTCATGCGACATGGATTTAAACATCGTGGAATGGATTTTAAGGTTTGCTATTTCAAGCCGGAATCCACTTTAAATGATGCCGCTGTAAAAAGATATGAGCAGAATGTGTGTCAGTGTATCAGACAGTGGCACTATTCAGAGCAGAACAACAATTCCGTTGATATGATGCTTGCAATCAATGGTATTCCGGTGGTTGCGATTGAATTAAAAAATCAGCTGACGGGTCAGACGGTAGACAATGCAAAATTGCAATGGCAGTATGACCGTGACCAGAGGGAACCAGCATTTTGGCTGAACCACCGTATTCTGGCATATTTTGCGGTAGACCTTTACGAAGCGTGGATGACTACGGAACTGAAAGGTACAGATACCTGTTTTCTGCCATTCAATCAGGGTTCAGGCGGTGCCGGAAATGATGGCGGTGCAGGTAATCCGCAGGCAGAAGATGATCATTATGTGACATCTTATATCTGGGAAAATGTATTACAGAAGGACAGCTTGCTGGACATTATCCAGAAATTCATCAGCTTTGAGGTGAAGACCGAAAAGAAAGACGGAAAGAATGTCACAAAGAAGCGTCTGATTTTTCCAAGATTTCATCAGCTGGATGTGGTGCGAAAACTGATTGCTGATGTGCGTGAGAATGGTTCGGGAAAGAATTATCTGATCCAACATTCAGCAGGTTCGGGAAAATCAAATTCTATTGCATGGACGGCGTATCGTCTGGCATCTTTACATAACAATGATAATGAGCCGGTATTTACATCCGTTGTTATCGTAACGGACAGACGTAATCTGGATGCACAGTTACAGGAAACAATCACGGGATTTGACCATACACTCGGCAGTGTATGTGCGATTGATGAAAAGAAATCCTCTAAGGATTTAAGGGACGCTCTGAATGCCGGAAAGAGAATCATTGTAACAACATTGCAGAAATTCCCGGTTATTTATGAAGAAGTGGATGATACAACAGATAAGCGTTTTGCGATTATTGTGGATGAAGCGCATTCTTCGCAGACTGGTTCCTCTGCAATGAAATTGAAGGCTGCACTTGCAGATGTGTCGGATGCCCTGAAAGAGTATGCGGAACTGGAAGGAAAAGCCGAAGATGAATTACTGGATGACGATGACCGTCTGGTACATGAAATGATTTCGAATGGAAAGCATAAAAATCTTTCATTCTTTGCTTTTACAGCAACGCCAAAAGGTGCAACACTGGAAATGTTCGGCACAGAATGGCAGGATGGTTCCTATCATCCGTTTCATATATATTCGATGCGTCAGGCAATCGAAGAAGGATTTATTCTGGATGTTCTCCAGAACTATACAACGTACAGAACTTGCTATCAGATTGCGAAGAATACAAAGGATAATCCTGACGTTCCACAGTCAAAAGCACTCAAGACAATCAAGAAATATGAAGAACTGCATCCATACAATATTCAGCAGAAATCAGCAATTATTGTTGAAACATTCCGGAATATAACGAAGCAGAAAATCAAAGGAAAAGGAAAGATGATGGTTGTAACAGCATCGAGACTTGCTGCGGTTCGTTACTACCATGAAATTAAGAACTATCTGGAATCAAATGGTTATTATGATGTGGAAATCCTGGCAGCGTTCTCCGGTTCTGTCAAAGACCCGGATGACCGAAAAGAGATTGAGTGGACAGAAAGCAAGCTGAACGGTGTGAATGAATCACAAACAAAACAGGTATTCCATGACGAAGGAAATATTCTGATTGTAGCGGAGAAATATCAAACCGGCTTTGATGAACCGTTGCTTCATACAATGATTGTCGATAAGAAATTACGTGGCGTAAAAGCGGTTCAGACGCTGAGCAGACTGAACCGTACACATCCGGACAAACAGGATACGTTTATCATTGATTTTGTGAATACAAAAGAAGATATTTTAAAAGCATTTCAGCCATTTTATCAGGAAACATCCTTATCTCAGGAAATCAATACGGATTTGATTTACAGGACACAAAAGCTGTTGCGTGCTTTTAAAATCTATGATGATGCTGATATTGAAAAAGTAAATGAAATCTATTTCGATGAAGATAAACGTAAGGCAAATAAGATTCAGGCAGCAATAACAAATGCATTATTACCGATTCAGCAGAAGTACAGTGCATTGAATCAGGAACAGAGATATCAGTTCCGTAAACTTTGCAGAACATTTGTAAAATGGTATGGTTATATTACACAGATTACACGTATGTTTGATAAGCAGATGCATAAAGAATATATCTTCTGCTCTTATCTGGCAAAGGTTGTACCGGCTGACCCGGCAATGCCGTTTGATCTTGGTGACAGAGTGAAACTTGAGTATTACAATCTTGAGAAAACTTATGAAGGTTCTATTCGTCTTGAGAAAGAAGAAAAGGGTGTTTATGAACCTGCTAAGTTGAAAAAGCCTGTGAAAATGTCTGAAACGCTCAGCCCATTGGAACAGGTTATTGAGAAAATCAATCAGCAGTACATGGGAAACTTTACGGAAGGTGACAGAGTTGTAATTACAACATTGCATGAAAAATTGAAAAACAACAAAAAGCTGATGAAAGCAGCAAAAACAGATGGTCGGCAGATTTTTGAGAAGAATATTTTCCCACAGCTGTTCGATGATGCAGCGCAGGAAGCATATGTTGAAAGCACGGAAACGTATACGAAATTGTTTGAAGATGCCGGAAAGTATCGTGCTATCATGAATGCCTTAGCTCAGGCGATGTTCGATGAATTGAAAAATGGAACGATCAATGGTTAATTTGAAAAGTGAGGTACTTATATGCATTACAAAACAACAGAATCTCTTCTGTCCTTTATTAAAAAAAGTCCGACGGCTTTTCAGGCAACGGCAGAGATGCAGAAAAAATTTACAGAAAACGGATATCAGCTTCTTTCAGAGCAGGAATACTGGAAGTTACAGCCGGGCGGCAAATATGTTGTGACGAGAAATCATTCGGCATTGATCACATTTTCGATTCCTCAAAAAGAGAGCAGAAAGTTTCACATCATTGCAAGCCACAGCGATTCTCCGGCTTTTAAGATCAAGGAAAATCCGGAAATAAGGGTGGACAATGCCTACACAAAACTGAATGTGGAAGGATATGGCGGTATGCTGATGGCACCGTGGTTTGACCGTCCATTATCACTGGCAGGCAGAGTGATCGTAAGATGTGACGGCAGTCTGAAAGAGAAACTGGTCAATATCGACCGGGATCTGGTCATGATCCCAAGTCTGGCGATCCATATGAACCGGGAGGCGAACAAAGGCGTGTCTTACAATCCGCAGAAAGATCTGCTGCCGCTTCTTGGCTGCGGTGATTCAAAGCCGGAACTTCTGAAAATAGTTGCAGAGGAACTTGGGGTAAATCCGGAGGATATTCTGGCACATGATCTGTTCCTCTATAACCGGATGGAGGGTACGATCTGGGGAGCAGACAGAGAATTTGTCTCAGCTCCGCGTCTGGATGATCTTCAGTGTGCATTTGCATCGATGGAAGGGATGCTTGCCGGAACGAAAGAAGAGAGCATTGCAGTGCATTGTGTTCTGGATAACGAAGAAGTCGGAAGCGGAACAAAGCAGGGGGCAGCTTCCACCTTTTTAAAGGATACGCTCAGGCGGATCAACGATGGTCTTGGAAGAACCTATGAAGAATATCTGATGACGCTGGCGGGCAGTTTTATGATCTCGGCGGATAATGCCCATGCACTGCATCCGAATTACATAGAAAAAGCAGATCCGGTGAATCGTCCGCTGCCAAACGGCGGAATTGTCATCAAATACAATGCCAATCAGAAATATTGCACCGATGCAGTGTCGGCGGCAAAATTCAAGGATCTCTGCGACCGGGCAGGCGTAAAATATCAGACCTTTGTGAATCGCTCCGATGTACCGGGCGGTTCAACACTTGGAAATATTTCGAATACACAGGTACCGATGAACACGGTAGATATCGGGCTTCCGCAGCTTGCGATGCATTCTCCGTATGAGACAGCCGGTGTGGAAGATACCGGAAGTTTTATCAGAGCAGCGGAAGAATTTTTCAGATAAGCAAAACAGAACAGGCATCAAAATAAAGAATTCAGACAAAAAACAGGCGGGAGAAATCCTGCCTCTTTTGCGTGACATGAGCAATGCGAAGCTCTGTGAGCTTTACGTGAATGTTCATTCTTTATATCCTGATATCCGTTAATGCATAAATTTTTTCAGGAAAAGGACTTGAAAAATACACCATGGGGGTATATAATAAATTGCGTGAATACCAAATGGGGGTATACGACAATAAGTTAATCACGTAAAAGTCAGCATATGGTTTTGACATGATTTGCTGTCAGCTTACTGAAATCTATATCAGAAAAAACAAAGGAAGTGAATGAAATGGAAGAAAACAGGGAACAGATAGAAAAAACATGCTGCTGTCAGTGTTCTGAGCGAAAAAAGGAACGCTCAGAAAAAGAATATAAAGATCTGATCAATCGTTTAAGCCGCATCGAAGGGCAGGTTCGCGGTGTGAAGGGAATGCTACAGAAGGATGCCTACTGTGCCGATATTCTGGTACAGGTTTCGGCGATCAATTCTGCACTCAACAGTTTCAATAAAGTCCTGCTGTCCAATCATATCCATACCTGTGTGGCAGAGGATATCCGCAACGGAAAAGACGAAGCGATTGATGAGCTGGTGGATCTTCTGAAGAAACTTATGAAATGATGATCCCAGGGGCAAAAGGTGGATCCAGACCTGTGATCTGCCGACATGAAACAGCAGTAATATAGAGGAAAGAATTTTTTGTATGGAAAGACAAGAGGATCAAATAAAACGATAAAACATTAGGAGAAATTGCGATGGAACAATATTCGGTAACAGGGATGAGCTGTGCCGCCTGCAGCAGCAGAGTAGAAAAAGCAGTCAGTAAAGTTCAAGGTGTGACTTCCTGCTCGGTGAGTTTGCTGACAAATTCGATGGGCGTGGAAGGGACGGCAGCTTCGGATGCGATCATCTCGGCGGTGGAAGCAGCAGGATATCATGCGGAAAAGAAGGGAACGGGCACAAAAGGAAAACAGGGCAGTGCGGCAAATGACGATGCACTGCTGAAAGATACGGAAACACCAAAACTGAAAAAAAGGCTGTTTGCTTCGGTTGGTTTTTTACTGGTACTGATGTATTTCTCGATGGGGCATATGATGTGGAACTGGCCTCTGCCATCCTTCTTTGCGGGAAACCATGTGGCGATGGGACTGCTTCAGCTGCTTCTGACGGTCATTATCATGGTCATCAACCAGAAATTCTTTATCAGTGGTTTTAAAGGACTGCTGAATAAATCTCCGAACATGGATACGCTGGTAGCTCTTGGATCCGGAGCATCGTTTCTTTACAGTGTCTATGCACTGTTTGCGATGACGGATGCTCAGGTAAAGGGTGATATGACAGCCGTTATGTCTTACATGCATGAATTTTATTTCGAATCTGCGGCGATGATCCTGACACTGATCACGGTCGGCAAAATGCTGGAGGCACGTTCGAAAGGAAAGACAACGGATGCACTGAAGAGTCTGATGAAACTTGCACCAAAGACAGCAGTTCTGCTGCAGGACGATCAGGAAGTGACCGTTTCCATCGAAGAAGTACAGGCGGGTGATGTTTTTGTGGTGCGTCCTGGAGAAAATATACCGGTGGATGGTATCGTTCTGGAAGGAAACAGTGCAGTAAATGAAGCGGCACTGACCGGTGAGAGTATTCCGGTTGATAAAGCAGAAGGAGATAAAGTTTCAGCGGCAACAGTCAACCAGTCCGGATTTATCAAATGCCGTGCGACCAGAGTCGGAGAAGATACCACACTTTCACAGATCATCCGGATGGTCAGCGACGCGGCGGCTACAAAAGCACCGATCGCCAAGATCGCAGACAAAGTTTCCGGTGTATTTGTGCCGGCGGTTATCACGATCGCAGTGATCACATTTATTGTGTGGATGCTGGCAGGTCAGACCTTCGGATATGCCCTGGCAAGAGCGATTTCTGTTCTCGTTATCAGCTGCCCGTGTGCCCTCGGGCTTGCAACTCCGGTAGCGATCATGGTCGGAAACGGCATGGGTGCAAAGCATGGAATTATGTTTAAAACAGCTGTTTCGCTGGAAGAAACAGGAAAAATACAGATCGTAGCACTCGATAAGACCGGTACGATCACAAGCGGAGAGCCGAAAGTAACCGATATCATTCCGGCGGAAGGCGTAAGCGAAGAGGAGCTGCTTTGGATGGCATTTGCCCTGGAAAAGAAAAGCGAGCATCCACTGGCAAAAGCGATCCTGCTGGAGGCAGAACAGCGAAACGTCAGAGCAGAGGAAGTATCGGATTTTCAGGCACTTCCGGGAAATGGTCTGACAGCCAGTCTTCATGGAAGCCGCCTCTTTGGTGGAAATATGAAATTTATTTCCGGAATCTGTGAAATTTCAGAAAAACAGAAACGTCAGGTGGAAGCACTGGCAGAAGATGGCAAGACTCCGCTGTTTTTTGCAAAAGAAGATCAGCTGCTCGGTGTGATCGCGGTAGCTGATGTGATCAAAGAAGAGAGTGCAAGAGCCGTAAAAGAACTGCAGAACATGGGAATCCGGGTAGTAATGCTTACCGGTGATGATGAACGCACAGCAAAAGCGATTGGAGCACAGGCAGGAGTGGACGATGTAATTGCAGGTGTTCTTCCGGATGGCAAGG
>OGGG01001201.1_pt1 | contig 22342 bp, 10 predicted proteins | sample 1571201 | NCBI WGS metagenome assembly OGGG01 (sample SAMEA2581946, study PRJEB24529) | metagenome | biome: Human gut stool | place: China | collected 2011 | reverse complement strand
AGCCGGACTTGCAGCCTGGGGAGTGATCAATCTGCTGGAAGGATATGGAACGGACAATCCGGGTGCAAAGTCACAAGGGATAAAACAGTTGATGGCGGGCGGTGGCATCGTACTGATTGGAATAAACCTGATTCCACAGCTTGCAACTTTGTTTGGATAAATAAATGGGTGGAATAACCGAAAAAATAACAGAGTTCATAAAGGATCTGCTAACAGGCTGGATCACATCAAACCTGGATACCATGTTCACCGATGTAAATACCAAAGTAGAAACGATTGCTGCAGAGGTTGGGAAAACACCCCAAAATTGGAACAGTGGCATTTTTTCCATGATAAAAAATCTGTCGGATAATGTCATTGTCCCCATTGCGGGGATGATTATTACATTTGTACTGTGTTATGAGCTGATTTCCATGATTATGGAAAAAAACAATATGCACGATACGGATACGTTTATGTTTTTCAAATACATTTTTAAGATGTGGGTAGCGGTATATCTGGTTACTCATACTTTTGATATTGCGATGGCAATTTTTGATGTAGCGAATCATGTGGTATCCAATGCTGGCGGTATGATAACCGGTTCCGCATCTATTGATGTTACAGAAGCATTGAAAACGCTTCTTGAAACGCAGATTGAAGATATGGGAATCGGAGAATTACTGGGGCTTGGTCTGGAAACGATGCTGGTCAGTTTATGTCTAAAAATCATATCAGTCCTGATTACCGTCATTTTATATGGACGAATGATAGAAATATATCTTTATGTCTCTGTGGCACCTATTCCGTTTTCAACATTTACGAACAGGGAATGGGGAAGTATTGGAAATAATTACGTGAAGGCATTATTAGCGTTGGGATTCCAGGGATTTTTTATGATGGTATGTGTTGCGATTTATGCAGTTCTGGTAAATGCTATTACAGTTGCGGATAATCTTCATACAGCTATCTGGTCAGTTGCAGCATATACAGTTATTTTATGTTTCAGCCTGTTTAAGACCAGTTCCCTGGCAAAATCAATCTTCAATGCACATTAGGAGGAAACAAGAATATGGCATATGTTCCAGTGCCGAAAGATTTTTCAAAAATAAAGACAAAATTAGCACTGAATTTAACTAAAAGACAAATTATATGTTTTTCTCTGGCAGGAATTTGTGGTGTTCCGGTCTATTTGCTGACAAAAGCAGGACTGGGAACAGATGTGGCAGCAACGCTTATGATCATAGTGATGCTGCCATTTTTCTTTTTTGCAATGTATGAAAAGGATGGATTTCCAGCAGAGAAAATATTGCTTCACATTATCCGGCAGAAATTTTTAAGACCTGGAATCAGGGTCTATCGTTCCCAAAACTTATATGACCGGATTATAGAGTACGATAAATTAGAGAAAGAGGGTGCATGGCTTGAGAAAAAGGCAAAAGAAGCCAGGGAAGCGAGAAATCCGTTCCATTTCCTTAAAAAAGCAGACCGAAAAAAATAAGAAACAGAAAACCGGACTTACGAAAGAAGAAAAAAAGCGTCTGAAAGAACTTCGGATGATAAAAGCGGAGAATCAGAAGAAGAGGAAGCCTTTTACAGCGCAGGATACGATTCCATATAAGGAAATATATAAGGATGGTATCTGCAGGACAGATGATAACTATTATTCAAAGATGGTGCAGTTCTACGATATAAATTACCAGTTAGCGCAGAATGATGATAAAGCGGCTATTTTTGAGAACTATTGTGAGTTCCTGAATTCATTTGACAGCTCTGTTGAGGTACAAATTACATTTCTTAATCAACAGGTGAATTTTGATGAGTATGCAAAAAATATTGATATTCCAGAGCAGGATGACTGTTTCAATGATATTCGGAAAGAATATTCGGATATGTTGAAAATGCAGCTTTCCAAAGGAAATAATGGGCTTGTAAAAACAAAATATATTACATTTTCCATTAAGGCGGATAATCTGCGAAATGCAAAATCCAGGCTGGAGAGAATTGAAGCCAGTGTATTGAATAATTTTAAGGTGATGGGAGCCATGGCAGAGCCTTTAAATGGGGTAGAACGTCTGAAAATTCTGCATGATGTGATGAATATGGACACAAAAGAATCTTTCCATTTCCATTATGGGATGGTTGCAAAAACAGGTCTGCAGACAAAAGACTTTATTGCACCTACCGGATTTGATTTTCGCAATGACAGCTATTTTCGGATGGGACAGACTTTTGGATGCGTGTCATATTTACAGATTACATCACCAGAACTTACGGATAAACTGCTGGCAGATCTGCTGGATCTGGAAGAGAATCTTATCATCAATATGCACCTGCGTCCAATTGATCCCAAGGCAGCTATTAAAAGCCTGAAAAGTACGCTGTCAAATATTCAGAAAATGAAAATTGAAGAACAGAAGAAAGCGGTCAGAAGCGGATATGATATGGATATTATTCCAACGGACATTTCTACATACGGAGAGGATGTGGAGGGATTGCTCAATGAAATCCAGTCCAGGAATGAGAAACTTTTTGAACTTACTTTTTTGCTGATGAATACAGCGGACAATAAGAGAAAACTGGACAATATTGTGTATCAGACTGCAGGAATCGCCCAGAAATATAATTGCAATATACGGAGACTTCAATATCAGCAGGAACAGGGACTTGTGGCATCACTACCACTGGGAATGAACCAGACTGGAATACAGAGAATTATGACTACGACTTCTACAGCAATCTTTGTTCCGTTTACCACACAGGAACTTTTCCAAGGCGGTGAAGCTCTTTACTATGGCTTAAATGCACTGTCAAACAATCTCATTATGGTGGATCGGAAACGATTGAAAACACCTAACGGCCTGATTTTGGGTACTCCTGGTTCCGGTAAGAGTTTTGCAACGAAAAGAGAAATTCTCAATGTTTTCCTGATTACAGACGATGACATTATTATCTGTGACCCGGAGGGAGAATATTTTCCGCTGGTAAATGCCTTAAATGGTGAAGTTATTAAAATCAGTGCAAAAAGTAATGATTACATCAATCCTATGGAAGTGAACCTGGATGTTATTTATCATCCGGAGAAATACAGGATTAATGGCGATGTGGAGGATATTGATACCATTATTGCTGATAAAGCAGAGTTTATCACATCTTTCTGCGAGGTCATTATGAAGAAACCTCAAAATGCAGAATTAAATGGTGATGAGGTTTCCATGATTGACCTGTGTGTAAAAGACATTTATAAAAAATATCTTTACAATGATCCAAAACCGGAAAATATGCCGACTCTGCAGGATTTCTATGAACGTCTGAACTTTTATGCACCAGATAAACCAGCAGCACAGAACATTGCCAACAGTCTGCAGTTGTATGTAACAGGATCGCAGAATGTATTTAACCATCGAAGTAATGTCGATACGCAGAACAGAGTGGTATGCTTTGATATCCGGGAACTTGGAACCACACTACGAAAAGCAGGGATGTTGATTGTCCAGCATATGGTTTGGACAAGAGTATCACAGAACCGCAGTCGCAGGAAATCAACCCGTTATTATGTGGATGAATTTCACCTTTTGCTGAACCAGCCACAGACTGCTAATTATTCTATTGAAATGTGGAAGAGATTTCGTAAGTGGGGTGGAATCATTACAGGAATCAGTCAGAATGTAACAGATTTTCTTGGCTCTCTGGCAGTAGAAAGTATTGTGGGAAACAGTGATTTTATCCTGATGTTAAATCAGCACAGCGGGGATCAGAAGATCCTTGCGGAGAAATTGAATATTTCCAAGCATCAGATTTCTTTTGTAAATAACAGTAATGCAGGAGAAGGGCTGCTTTTTTACGGAAATGTAATCATACCTTTTGCAGACAGATATCCGCAGGATACCAGAACCTATGCTTTGATGAGTACTAAACCGGATGAGATTCAGACTTAACGGACAAAAAAGCAGAGGTGAGGTACATTGGGAAAACAAAAATATACGGCGAAAGAGAAGAAAGTCAGCCGTATGACCAGAAATGGTCTGGTTGAGGAAAATCTTGCAACAAAGGAGACCAGAAAAGTTACAAACAGCGATCAGGAGTTGCCTTATAAACAGAAGGATGTAGAACAGGCATTTATTACTTCTGAAAAGAAGAAAAACTCTCATAAAAAAGCTGAAAAGAAACAATTTTCTGAAAAAGTTCAGGAGGGAAATCCTGCCAAAAAAGAAGAGGCTGCAAACAGTCCTCCGGGAAAACGAAAAACACAGGGACGGTACAGATATCGGGACAAGCCTGCAGGTGTATCTGTGGATTCAGCGGTAGAAATACGTGAGCGCAAAGAAAAACACAGGAGCCAGTATCAGCGACAGAAAAAGAAACAGCAGAGACTGCAGTTTGGAAAACTGGAGACAGATGGAAGTCTGAAGAAAGAAAAGAAAACTTCGGCTGAAACAGATGGAGGACATTTTCAGGCAGAGAAGAATGATGTTTCTACAAACCGAAAAAAAGGAAAGCAGAAATATAGCCGAAAAACAATAAAAACTTATCAGGAAGTGGATAAGGCTGCAAGAAAACAGGAAGCTGAGAGGCAGAACAAAATTCCGAAAGATTCTGTTTATACCAAGAAAACAAATGAGGAACAGAAAGCAAAGGTAAAGTACCATTTATATTTCGACAAAAAAACAGGGAAAACGGATGGTAAAAAGAAAACCTTGTCTTCTGTTCCAAAGAAAGCATTAAAAAATGCAGTATATCAGAAAGCAGGCGAAGACGAAGAGGAAAACAGTGCTGTAGATGCAGCACATAAGCTGGTGCGTTCAGGTGAGTGGATATTACAGGAACATAGCAGTAGAAATATCCGGAAGAACCGCAGTCAGATACATAAAGAAAACCGTTTAGAGCAAAGAGCCTGGAAGAGTGCATCCAGGTATCAATATCAGAAATATCTGGAAGAACATCCAGAGATGCAGAAAAAGCTGATCAGAAAATTAATACAGAAGCAGAGGATTAAGCGAGAGTATCAGATGGCATACCGGGCTGGGAAGATTGCAAAAGAAACAAAAGACACCTCAATCCGGTCAGTAAATCTTGCTACTAAAATTGCAAGAAAGGCACAGGAAGTATTTGTAAGAAATGTAACTACTCTGATCTCAATGGGGTTGTTATTGATTTTGCTTCTTTCCGTAATGACAGGATTTGCTTCCTGTTCGGCTATGTTTTCTAATGGAATTTCTACGGTAATCGCTTCCAGTTACATTGCGGATCCGGACGAAATTGAAAAAGCAGAGTTGTATTATACGCAGTTGGAAGCCAGTCTTCAACAGAAAATAAACCAGATGGAAGCCCGGTATCCAGGAAAAGATGAATACAGATATAACATTGGTGAAATCGGCCATGATCCCCATACATTGATCAGTTATCTGACTGCCAGATATGGGGATTTTAAGTTTGATGAGATAAAAGGAGAACTGGAAACAATTTTTTCTTTACAGTACGGAATCACCGTAGAGGAAAAAAGTGAAACCCGGCAGGAAACATCTACAATACAGGTAGGGCAGTCATTGGGAAATGTTGTGACCAGTGGATACTGTAACTGTCCTATCTGCTGTGGCGTGTGGAGTGGAGGACCAACTGCTTCAGGGGCAATGCCACAGGCTAATCATACGCTTGCGGTTGATGCTGCAAACCCATTTCTTCCAATGGGGACGAAAGTAGTGATGAATGGGATTGAGTACACCGTAGAAGATACTGGAAACTTTGCCCAGTATGGTGTCCAGTTTGATGTTTATTATGATAATCACGCAGTAGCTGAGGCACATGGTCATCAGACCTGGGAATGTTTTCTGGCAGAGGGCAATCAGAACTCTGTGGAAGTTACCCGTACAGTAACTGCAGATGTACTGAATGTTTCTGTTCAGGCAAAACCGCTTAGAAGTGTTATTCTGTCCAGAATGGAAGAGGATGAGCAGGAAATTTATGAAGAGGTCTATTCCAACAGAGGAAATTTACAGACATATAAAACTCCGGTTGAGTTAAACTGGTATGCCTATATCAGTACCTATTATGGGTATTCTGTAAACAATGGAACCGGGCAGACACAACTTCACAGAGGTGTGACAGTTAATGTACGACAGGGAACAGAAGTGAAGTCAGCGATGAATGGTTTTGTTGTAGATGTAGGATATAGCGGAACTTTTGGAAATTATGTAGTTACGCAGGATAAAAAAGGTGTGCAGATTAAATACGCTTATCTGCAGAGCATTTCGGTAGCAAATGGTCAGGAAGTAACAACAGATACTGTAATTGGTACAACGGGAAGTACAGGAAGTGCAACCGGAAGCCAGTTATATTTGGAACTGGTCAAAGATGGGGAATATTATAATCCTGTTTTTTATATCAGTACCGGAGATAGCGGGCTGTATGGTGGAGGCGGCAGTTATGATGATGAGACTGTGCGGAGATTATTTGCGGAAGCAGACAAATATCTTGGTATGCCGTATGTATGGGGCGGTTCCAGCCCGGAGACTTCTTTTGACTGTTCTGGTTTTGTAAGCTATGTGTTTACCAATTCGGGTGTCTGCAATATGGGAAGACTTACTGCACAGGGAATTTATGACATTTGTATGCCTGTATCACCAGAAGAAGCAAGGCCAGGAGATATTATCTTTTTCACTGGGACGTATGATGCGGGAGAGCCGGTTACCCACGTAGGAATTTATGCCGGAGATGGACAGATGATCCATTGTGGAAATCCAATTCAGTATACGTCCATTAATTCTGCATACTGGCAGTCTCATTTTTATGCTTTTGGCAGGCCATAAGGAGGGGCGTATTTGAACATTGAACGAATAAAAGAAGAACTTGCAAGAACCTACGTTAAGATTGAAAAGCTACAGAAAAAAGCAAGGGATCTGGAAGAACAGAAGAAACAGGCAGAGGATATGGAGTATCTAAAAATTATCCGAAGCAATGGAGTTTCCGCAGAGGAACTTCAGTTGATGATTGATATCAGCAAGGAGGAACAAAAAAAGATATTGGAAACCAGAGAAAAGGAGCAGACAGAAAATGAAGAAATTTCATAAAAGAGCAGCTGTATTTTTAACCGCAGCTACGTTAGCAGGACTTCCGGCAGGAGCTTTCTTTTATAGTTCGCCCGGAAGTCTGACTGTATGGGCAGATAATGTAGAAGTGGAATCATCAGAAGAAAGCAGCCCGGAAGATGTTGATTTTTCAGATGGATCAGAAGTTGAAATTCATGCAGATCCAGTGGAACAGGCACAGGAAGATGCAGGAAATGATGTGACGGAAACACCAGAAGTAGGGATTACCTTTACAGAACCCGAAGGCTGGCAGACAGATACGGCAACCGTAAAAATTCAAGTGGAAGATACAAAGAATACAGGTGCTTTTTCTATTGCAAAAGTAGAAGCAAGACTTTCAGAAAATGGAGGATGGTCAGACATAACCGGAAATATGGAAGTATCCATCTCTTCTAATTGTAGTGTTTATGTGAGAGTTACCGATCAGAATGGAAATACTTATGAGCAGAATCGTTACATAGAGTGTTTTGATAAAACCAAACCAACTATTATTGCGGCTGCGAAGAATGGGATACTGATCGTGCAGGGAGTTGATGCGGAATCGGGAATTGCTGCTTTGTATGTCAATGGAAATGAATTCACAGAACTGACGAATAATACGTTAAATGTCCGTTTGCAAAAAGCGGATACTTCCTATGAATACTTTACCCTGCAGGCAAAAGACAAAGCAGGAAATATGTCAGAGATCTATAAAGTAGGAAACCCTTATTATGAAAATCCAGATGCAGTAAAAGAGAATACAGAGGTTTCCGGAACGGAGCAGAATGCAGCTTCTTTGCCAGCCGATGGAACTGCAAGTAAGCCCACCAGTGCTACGGCAACCGTAACGGAACATCAGACAACGAACGAGACTGCTACTGCACCAACAGAACCAGAAAACACAGGAAATGAAACGGATACAGAAGCAGATACCGGACGGGTGCAGGGAGAAAGTTCTGCTTCCGGCATGACAACAGGAACAGTTCAGGACAAAGGGGGAAAGGAATTTTATACGATCAAGACAAAAAGTGATAAGGTTTTTTATCTGATTGTAGATAAGGATAAAACGGATGAAAATGTTTATCTTCTTACAGAGGTAGGCGAAAATGATCTTTTGAACTTTACGGATACCAACATGGTCACACTTCCACAGAACCAGGCTATTGCAGAATCCGCACTGCCACTTGAAACAGAGAAGATCACAGAGACACCGGAACCAGAAGTTACGATCATACCGGAAGAAAAGGAAGAACCTGAGAAGAAAAGCAATAATTCTGGCACGATTTTATTAATGCTGCTGGTTCTGGCAGGAGTTTGTGGTGCTTACTATTATTGGAAATTTATGAAAGGAAGAAATACTTCTTTTGATTATGAAGAGGACGAGGACGACGATGAGGAGGAAGATACAATTCGTGAGGATGATGAAGAATTAGAAGAATATGAAATGGAAGGTGAAGTAGAAGACGAAGAATCAGAGGAATAACTTTGTTTCACTTAATTACAGCGACAGGTGCAGAAAGGAGATAGAAAATTGCAGCTTGTAATTGCGGAAAAACCCAGCGTAGCCAGAAACATTGCGAAGGTGCTTCATGCCACAAACGTAAAAGATGGCTATCTGGAAGGAAAAGAGTATCTGGTTTCCTGGTGTATTGGGCATTTGATTGAACTGGCCAGTGCAGATCAGTACCGGTATGACTGGAAAGCATGGAAATATGAAACACTTCCCATGATCCCGGAGAATTGGAAATATCAGATTAAAGAAAGTACCAAAGGGCAGTTTCGGGTTTTAAAGGAACTGCTTCACAGAGCAGATGTCACAGAAATTATATGTGCAACAGATGCAGGAAGAGAAGGGGAGTTGATTTTCCGTCTGGTATATAACCAGGCAGAATGTAAACTTCCCTTTAAAAGACTGTGGATTTCTTCCATGGAGGAAAAAGCAATTCTGGAAGGATTTCAGCAGATGAAAGATGGACATGAATATGATAATCTTTATTATTCTGCGGTGGCGAGAAGTGAAGCAGACTGGCTGGTGGGAATTAATGCCACCAGACTGTTTACGGTGCTGTATCACCATCGGTTGATTGTAGGTCGGGTGCAGACACCTACACTTGCAATGCTGGTGGAACGGGAAAAGAGCATCGAGAACTTCCAGAAAGAGAAGTATTATCTGGTTCATCTTCTGATGGATGGATTGGATGCTGTAAGCAACCGGATAAAAGAGAAAAGTGCTGCCGTTCAGATGATGGAGGATATGAAGGATGAAACTGCACAGATTCTTTCAGTAAAGAAAGAGAAGAAAAAGGTACAGCCGCCGAAATTATATGATCTGACCACATTACAGAGGGAAGCAAATCGTCTTCTTGGATTTACGGCACAGCAAACCTTGGACTATACCCAAAGCCTTTATGAGAAGAAACTGGTGACGTATCCAAGGACGGATAGCCAATATCTTACAGATGATATGGAAGAAAATGCGTTTTTGGTTATTGATGCGGTAAATAGAGTATTTCCAGAAATATCAATGAAGGGTTCGGAACCAGAGATAAAAAGACTTTTAAACAGCAAAAAGGTATCAGATCATCATGCAATTATACCAACGGTAGAAATTGCAAACACGGATTTAAAAGCACTTCCGGGTGGAGAAAAAGAAATTCTTATGCTGATTGCATCAAAGTTATTATGTGCATCGGAACAGGAATACATATATGAGAGTATTAAGACTGAAATTTCCTGTCATGGAGAACTGTTTACTGCATCTGGAAAGAATGTTCTCCAATATGGATGGAAAGAAGTGGAAGAACGGTTCTTTAAATCATATGGGAAAAATGCAGAAAAGCCAGAAGAGGAGGAAAGTGATTTTCCAGATATAAAAATAGGACAGGTATTTGAATGTGTTGTTGTAAAATTTAGTGAACATTTTACAGCACCGCCGAAACATTATACGGAGGATACGCTCCTTAGTGCCATGGAACACGCTGGAAGTTCGGATACGATAGAAGACGCAGAGAGAAAAGGGCTTGGAACTCCGGCTACCAGGGCAGCGATTATTGAAAAACTGATTGAGAAAGGCTTTATTGAGCGTAAAAAGAAGCAGATATTACCTACAGCAGATGGAAGAAATCTGATCAGGATTCTTCCGGAAATGATCAAATCACCAAAACTTACAGCAGAATGGGAAAATGATCTGACACTGATTTCCAGAGGCCAGAAAAATGTAGAAGAATTTCTCTTCGAAATTGAAAAAATGGTTACCAAATTGGTAAGTGATAATGGACAGCCAGTGGAAGAATACCAGAAACTATTTTCAGATGGTCGGAAAGAAATTGGAAAATGCCCAAGATGCGACAATAAGGTTTATGTGGGAAAGAGAAATTATTATTGTTCAGGAAGTGATTGCAGTTTTACTTTATGGAAAAATAACCGATTTTTTGAGAGTCAGGGAAAAACACTTGATGAAGCAACTGTCAGGAAGCTGCTGAGTGAGAAGCAGGTGCATTTCAAAGATCTGGTATCAGAGAAAACAAAAAGGAAGTATGAAGCAACTATAAAGATGGAGGTTTCAGAAACCGGAAATCCAAAGTTTCAGTTGATTTTCCCGGAACGGAAGAAAGGAAAAAAGAATGAAGAATAAAAAAAATATGAGAAGATTTTTGTCGGGATTCTTGGCAATGCTTACAGTGTTATCTACAATTCTATCTCCAATACTGTCCTATGCGGCAGATGTAGTGCCAGTGCCAGAAGAGCCACCGTTATACGAAGCGGTAAAAAATGAACTTGATGCAGATGAGGTGGTAAAAGCAAAAGATCTGGAACTGGAAACAGGCAGTATTTTTGAAGTGGAGAAAGATTTTACCGGACTGGAAATACCAGATGAAAAAAAGGTGAAGATCACTTTCCATGAGGCAAAAAATGAGGAAAAGCAGGACTTTACAACAGATTACGAAGATACATACAAAGCTGTTTATTATGTAGAGCCAGTAAGTGGCCACCCAATTTATCAGATCAATCGTAAGCTGATTGTAAAGGAAGCGGTGGTGCAGGTTGCTGAATCTGAGAATCAGGAATCTGTAAGCAACCAGGAAGATGAGAATGAAGCAGAAGGCGAGGAACCAGCCATAGGCACTGCAGAGAGTGAAGAACCTGTGCAGGATGAGGTAAATGTAGAAATTCCGTCAGAGGATGAAATCTATGAAGAAGTAACTCCGACAGAAATTCCGGTTGAGGAAGAGCCAATAGATACACCAATCCCGGAAAACCCGTCTGAGGAAGTTTCAACAGAAGAACCTGCCATAGATGATAATCCGGATACAGACAGCACATTTGAAGAAATTACAGATACAGATCCGGAAGAAATGCCAGAGGCGACAGACGACTCTTTTACAGATGGAACAGAGAAAACAGAAGATGCAGATGGAAATTATCAGGTAAATATTGTTCGTGGAGAGGAATTTCATATTGAGCTGAACCATGAAGATGGACAGTATCAGCCAGGAGAAACCGTTGTTTTTTCCGGAGATATGCCGCAAGGCAGCTTAATTGCAGTAGGAACAACAAAAGTACAGGCAAACCAGACAGAGAATACAGAAGATTTATTGTATTCTGAGGTGACTTATCACGAAGAATCGGATAAATTCAGTTTTGAAATGCCAGCAGATGACATTGATCTAAGTGTTTCCATGGATCAGGCAGAAAACGGTATCATGTTACTTGCAACCGATACTCCATGGGATGATGCAACAAATATTGAAGCAAATAAATATTACTATTATTCAGATGGCCAGCTTCATCCGTTTGATACAGTTATGGGACAGGGTGGAAATGACAGCTACAAATATGTTCGTTACAAAGCAGGCGGAAAGACTTATACAGTAAATGCGTATTGTATGCAGCACTCCATGCAGTCACCTCCAAGTGGGACAACATATAAAAATATGGTTGAACTGGATGAAGGCGGAGATGATAAATATTTGAGAAAAGCCTTATTCTATGGATATGGCAGTCCAGGATGGGGACATACATTCAATGGATATAATGTAAAATCCATTATGGAAAAATATGGATGCAGTTCTGAGACAAGAGCCATGCAGCATTACCTGGTTGACTATTTATATGATGGCGAATCCGGATTTGGAGGTGCGCTTTCTACAACCGCTAAAAATATGCTGAAAGAGATTAAAGCAGCTCTTGCTAAAATGCCTGATCCGACAGCAATGAAACTTCTTCCAGGACTTTCCGTTAATGCAACGGGAAAGGAAACAGAAAGTTTTACCTGGAAGGCAAATGAAGCATTTACCATTACCATTCATCTGGAGAACGGAGTAAGCCTTGTTAATGAAACCACAGGAAAAACGGCATCTGGAAATGTCACTGTAAAGGGTGGAGAGAAATTCCATCTTGTAGCTACAACAGCCAATATGGGTAGCCTGAAAGGAAAGTATGCGATTACATCTAATTTCCCTTTGGATTTCCATGCAATGCTCTTAAAATTGGAGAGTTCACAGGACATTGGTTTTGGCTACTATACAGATTCCTCTGACCTGCAGATTACAGTTGACTGGCCGGAAGAAGCAGTTATTGAAATTACAAAGAAAGATGGAGATACTGGAAAAAATCTAGCTGGAGCCGTGTATGGGGTATATAGTGATAACGCCTGCACAAAGCTGATTGTTAAGATGCCGCCAACAGACAGCAATGGTTCTTCACGTGTAACTCTTACTAAGACACAGGATACAGTTTACTTAAAGGAAATTACAGCACCAGAAGGTTATGTTGTCCAGGCTTCCTCTTATGGAGTGAAATTAGTAGTTGGCAGTACGACCAAACAGACTGTAACGGACAAAGAGCAGAAAGGAAATCTGACCGTTTATAAAGAGGGTGAGGTTTTCGTAGGAGCTGTATCTGATGAAAATGGAACTTTATTCCAGTATGAGAAACGCCGTCAGAAAGGAGCCGTTTATAACGTATATGCTGCCGAGGATATTGTAACATCAGGTGGAAAAACAGTTTACAAAAAAGGCGCAGAAGTAGCGAAAAATCTGATCACAGGTGAGAACGGTTCTGTAACGGTAAAGAATCTTCCGCTTGGAAGCTATAATGTAACAGAAGCACAGGCCCCGGAAAATTTTTATAATGCAAAAGAAACAAAAAAAGTAACCATTTCTTATGCAGGGCAGACTGCAGAAGCGGCTTTCTCAGAGACTACCTTTACAAATGACCGTCAGAAAGCAGTGGTGCAGGTGATAAAGAAAGACAAAGATACTGAAAATACACTATCCGGAGGGCATTTTGCTCTGTTTGCAGCGCAGGATATGAAAACTGTGGATGGAAAAGTAGCAGTAAAAAAAGATGCTCTGATTGAGACTGCAATTACTGGTACTGATGGAAAAGCAGCATTTAAAGCAGATCTTCCAGTGGGATTTTCTTATTATGTAAAAGAAGTCCAGGCTCCGGCTGGTTATGTCAGAAATGAGAAAGATACTTATTCTTTCCAGTTCAGTTATACCAATGATGAACAGGCAAAAATTTCTTTCAGTCATACTTTTGTGAATGACAGGGTCAGTGCTGCAATCTCTTTGAATAAAAAAGATGCCGAGACAAAAGAAAATAAGGCACAGGGAGATGCTTCCCTGGAAAATGCGGTGTATGGACTTTATGCAAGAAACGACATTACCCATCCAGATGGAAAGACAGGCGTTATTTATAAAGCCGGAAGCCAGATTTGTACGCTAACTACCGATAAAGAAGGAAAAGCAAGGATAGAGAATCTTTATCTTGGAGAGTATTACATCAAGGAAATTACCCCATCCGTAGGATATCTGGCAGACGAGCATGAATATGATCTTGTATGCAGTGATGAAGGTGATCTGACAGCGGTTGTAGAAAAAGAGTGTACCTCACTGGAAACGGTGAAGAAACAGCCGTTTGAACTTATTAAAGCTGCCAATAATGGAGACACAGATGCTGCATTACTATCCGGAGCTGGATTTAGTGCATATCTGGTATCTTCTTTGGTGGTAAAAGAGGATGGAAATTATGATTTTTCCTCTGCAGAGCCGGTTGTGATCGGTGAAAATGGAGCAACGGAAATTTTTACAAATGAGAAAGGCTATGTAAAATCCATTGCAATTCCATATGGAACATATCTGGTGAGAGAAACTACAACACCCCATAATTACAAACCTGTAGATGATTTTATTGTCCGGATTACAGAGAATAAACCAACAGAGCCGCAGACATGGAGAGTTCTTTTGGATAAAGAATTTTCTGCAAAACTGAAAATTATCAAACAGGATGATGAGACTAAAAAATCTGTTCTAATTCCGGGAACAGAGTTTAAAATTTATGATATGGATCATGAAAAATATGTAGAGCAGGTAACTACATACCCGACAACCGTTACACATATCTCTTATTTCACAGATACAGATGGATATCTGATCCTGCCGCAGAATTTAAAAATCGGTCATTATAGAATCGAAGAGGTAACAGCACCGGACGGTTATACCATTAACAAAAATTATGTCGAAATACAGGTGGATACCCTGTATCAGACTGACCCGGTATCAGGTGATGCAATCATTGAAGTTGTATATGAGAATCATCCGGTGAAAGGAAAACTCACTGTACAGAAAAAAGGAGAGGTTCTTTCGACCTATAAGAATGATTTTAAGTATGAAGTTCAGAATCTTTCCGGTGCAGTATATGAAGTGTATGCTGCAGAGGATATTTATACAGCTGATTTCCAGAAAGATGACACAGGAAAAAGAATCCTGAAATATGCAAAGGGTGAAAAAGTTGCAGAACTGACAACGGATGAATCCGGAAAAGCAGAGCTTGATAATCTGCCTCTAGGAGAATACAAAGTTGTAGAAAAGACTGCACCGGAGGGATTTGTATTAAATGAAGAAGAACAGAAGATTTCTTTCGTCTATGCAGACCAGGATACACCAGTGATCTCACAGAGTGCAGAGTTTATAAATGACCGCCAGAAAGTAGAAGTGTCAGTTGTGAAAAAAGATGCTGAAAATGAGAAAGGGCTTTCTGGAGCAGAGTTTGGTCTTTACGCAAAAGAGGATATAAAAGCAGGGGATAAGGTACTGGTAAAAGCAGACGAACTGCTTACAAAAGCGGTAACAGGTGAAGATGGAAAAACTGTTTTTGAGCAGGATCTGCCATTTGGAACTTATTATATAAAAGAACTGGCAGCACCAGATGGTTTTGTATCTTCAGATGAGCAGATTGAGGTGACTGCGAAATATCAGGGACAGGAAGTAAAAACAGTAAAACTGGAAACCGTTTTTAAGAATGAGCCGACAACAACTGAATTTACGAAATCAGATATTACAACAGGTGTGGAACTTGACGGAGCAACACTGACGATTTTGGATTCAGACGGAAAAGAAGTAGAAAAATGGACTTCTGTAAAAGGAAAAGCTCATGTAATAAAAAGACTCCATGTGGGAAAAACCTACACACTTCGGGAAGAGTTTGCACCATATGGTTATCTGCAGGCGGAGGAAGTGAAATTTACAGTTTCTGATACTGCAGATGTTCAAAAAGTAGAAATGAAGGATGCTGTTCCGGTTGGACGAATCATCATCAATAAAAAAGGTGAATTTGTCAAGGAAGTTACCTGGAAAGATATGCTGGCAGGCGGCATGGACGCAGCATTTGGCTATGTTACAGGTTCTTTGAAAGATGTTACTTTTGAAATTTATGCAGCGGAGGATATCAAGGCTGCAGATGGGGAAAGCAGTGATTATTATAAAAAGGACGAATTGGTAGCAACAATTACGACAGATGCTCTTGGATATGCAAGATCAGAAGATCTTCCTTTAGGCAAATATTATGTAAAGGAAAAAGAGACGGCGGATGGATATGTTCTGGATGGAGAAATCAGAGAGGTTGATCTGACTTATCGTGATCAGAATACTCCGGTTGTGACTTATGATGAGGACTGGCAGAATAACCGCCAGAAAGCAAAAGTAACTGTAGTTAAGAAAGAAAAAAATACAGACCGTGTTCTGGAAGGCGGAGTATTTGCACTTTATACAAAGAATGATATTTTAAATGCAGAAGGCGAAGTAATCCTGAAAGCAGATACCATGATCGAGCAGAAAGCTACGGATCAGGATGGAAGGATTGTATTTACGGCAGATCTTCCAATCAATGGCAACTACTATGTAAAAGAAGTGCAGGCTCCTGCTGGATTTGTGACAACAGAAGAAATCAAGGAATTTGATTTTGCTTATGCGGGAGAAGAGGTTGCAGAAGTATCCTTTGAGTTCACTTATGAAGATGAGCCAACTACTTTTGAAATCACAAAATCAGATATTACAACCGGGGAAGAATTACCAGGTGCAAAACTGAAAGTATCCGATTCAGAGGGAAACGTTGTGGATGAGTGGACATCCGGAAGCACACCACACATCATTAAGGAACTGGAAGTTGGAAAGAAATATACATTAACAGAGACAATTCCTGCTGATGGCTATGCAACTGCAGAATCCATTACGTTTGTAGTAGAAAATACTGCAGATATACAGAAAGTAGAAATGCAGGACGATACAACAAAAATTCTGATCAGTAAGGTGGATATGACAGATGGAAGCAGCGAGGTCAAAGGTGCGAAGCTGTATATCCTTAATGAAAACCAGGAAGTTATGGAAAGCTGGACGTCTGGTGATCAGCACCATTATGTGGAGAAACTTCCAATCGGTACTTATACATTATTGGAGGAAACAGCACCGAAGGGTTACATTGTGGCAAATAAAGTGACATTTGAGATTAAGGACACCGGAGATATTCAGGGAACCAAAATGGAAGATGAACAGGCAATGGGCAAGGTGATCTTAAATAAAACAGATAAAGATACCAAGAAGCCAATGAAAGGTGTAGAATTTGCCCTTTGTGACAGTAAAGGTAAAGTTCTGGAAACTCTGGTAACAGACAGTGCCGGCCATGCAGAATCAAAGAATTATCCGATTGCGACTTTTAAGAATGGGCAGTATAAAAAAGCAATCACATATATCCTGAAAGAAACAAAAACACTGGATGGCTATCAGCTTGATGAAACCGAGCATAAGATTCAGTTTGAATATGTCAATGACCGTACTCCTGTGATTGAATATACTCTAGATCTGACAAATAAGAAAGCTCCGGAAAAAGACACTCCGGAAACATCAGAAAACCAGGGAGTCAGCACTCCTGTTTCCCATGGTTCTGATGCGACTTCTGTATCCAATTCACCAAAAACAGGAGATAATACAAATATTGCTATTTTTGTGCTGGCGCTTGCAGTATCAGCAGGATGTCTGGGAACTGTAGTGACAGTTAAGAGAAAACGCAAATGATAATATAAATAGTGTTCTGGGGCTGTGGTTACTGCACAGCCCCATTTTGAAAAGGAGAAGAAATTGAAATTAGGAGCAAGAATAAGAAAAATCCGTATGTTTCGCAACATAACTCAAAAGGAATTGGGACGCAGGTTAGGATATGGGGAAAGTAGTGCGGATGTGAGAATCGCCCAATATGAAAGTGGACAGCGTACACCGAAGCAGGAAACGCTTATCCGGATAGCAGAAATATTGGAAGTTGATGTCCGGAATTTTTTAAGTCCTGGAATTGCGACAATGGACGAATTAATGGAAACTTTATTCTGGATGGATGAAGAAAATAGAGGGCTTTTTCATCTGTTCCTGCTAAATGATTCAGAAAGTGAAACAGTTGGAATCACAATAAGGGATAAAAAAACAATGTCTTATCTGCAGGAATGGATGGGGAAAAAGCAGAAACTGGGCGATGGAAGAATCACAGAAGAGGAATATCTGGAATGGAAACTGCATTGGCCAGAGGATAAGAGAAAAACAGAATATAAAACCGTATGAAGTAAAAAGGAATTGCTTTGCGGAGAGTTACCTGTTAGAATATTACTGGAGTAACCGTGTACAGGGTTGGTAAAAACCTCCTGGATTTTCAGATCCCGTTAAGGGATACAGAAGAAGGGAGGTGGAGCGAATGGATACATACGAAGTCTTGAGCTTATTGTTCTTAGGCGGTACGTTTCTGATTGCTTTGCTTGCCTATTTGGATAATAGGGACAACAAGCGAAAAAAATAGCCTACCCTGTCTGCCAACAGGATAGGCAGCTCTCTTTGAGAGCAAAATAAATTAAAACCTAATCCAGGAGCATCCACCTTGTGGGCGGTTACTCTTTTCAATTAGAATATAGCATTTTCTCTCCGAAAAGTAAAGTACATTTTATGCAGCCAATTCTAAAAAGAGTAGGCTGTTTTTTATTGACAGGAGGGAAGTTAAATGTCTAAACTACAGGACATCCGAAACTTGATACAGGAACATGCCGTATCAGTGAGCAGTTCGCCAGGGAATTGGATGGATTATATGGACACAGCATCAAGGTTATATCGGTATTCTTTTTCAGACCAGCTTCTGATCCATGCACAGCGTCCAGACGCAACAGCCTGTGCATCACTGGAACTATGGAATGAAAAGATGTTACGCTGGGTAAATCGTGGTGCAAGAGGAATTGCCCTGTTTGATGAAACCTGGCAGAACACCAAACTTCGTTATGTGTTTGATATTTCGGACACCCACATGGTAGCCGGAGGCAGAAGCCCGTATCTGTGGCAGATGCAGGAACACCAGAGAGAAGAGATCCTTACGCATCTGGAAGAGGTCTATGGTCTGGAAGAAAAGGATACGGCAACCTTGCAGGACGCATTGATGGCGGTCGCAAGGGAGATGGTCAGTGACAATCTGGAAGAATATCTGGATGGATTGGAATATGCAGTAGAAAATACTTATCTGGAAGATTTGGATGAGGTGACGATCCGCAGTGATTTCCGTCAGCTGGTAACAGACAGTGTTTACTATATGCTTTCCAGACGATGTGGGCTTGAGCCAATGGAACTTCTGGAAGAAGAGGATTTCATGCACATCACAGATTACAACCATCTGTCTGCCCTTACATTCCTTGGAAATGCAGTGAGTCAGCTCAGTGAGAGTATTCTGATCGATATTGGAAGAATTGTACATAAAATTTCTCTGGAAGAAGCGAGAAAAGAGGTTGAAATTTCAAAGGAAAGGAATTATAATAACTTTACCACGTTAATGCGTGAAACTAAAAACCGGGATGCAGAAACGAAAAAAGAAGAAAATATTGAAAATGAAGGAGGAACCGATTATGGAACTGACATATCATCGCAAGGGAGATTACCTGTTTCCGAATCTGACCGTCGAAGAGGAAGAAGTGACGATCGGGAAATACGGGATGCTGCGGAGGACATTTCTGAAGGAACACAAGAACAGCCTGTATCAGAGCCTGTTACTGACCGGGAAACTGAACAGCCATCTGGAGGAGATCGAGAAAACAGCACAGAAGAGATTGGAAGTACAGATGGAGAAACTGTTGGAGAAGAATCCGGCACCGTCGAAAGAGGAGAATCCGATGGCGTGGACAGCACATATGAACAGTCTGACGGCAACAGCGGAAGAGAGCATCTTGACGGAATTGGTATACAGTTAGTCGAAGATACAAGAGAAGATGGATTGAGTAAAGCAGAGGAAGAGATCGCCTCTGCTTTATCTTTGCCCGAATATCCCACCGCAAATGAACAAAGACGGCAGATCGAGGAAAGGGCAGCTGCCCTTTATGCCGGAGAAATTCCGATTCCAGAGCAAGTTGTTGATGAGATCTTACGGACAGGAGGAAACCGGAAAGCCAGCCAGCTCCGGATCATCTATAATTTCATGAGCGAACAGACACCGGAGGAATATACGGAGTTTGTAAAGCGTGAATACCGTAAAGGTGGAAAAGGCTTTCAGATTGATGGAAATGAATATTCAGTCTGGTTTGATGAAACTGGGATGCAGATCGCAGTGGGGCATACGGTTACAGACCATATCTTAGATAAGGCATTTTTATCATGGGAGGATGTCAGCGGACGTATCCATCAGCTTTTAGACCAGGGTGAATATGCACCACAGTCTGTATTGGATGCGGCAAGAAGTAATGCAGTAAAAGAACACGCCCAGGCTCTTGCCTATATGAAAGGGGATATGGCAGAAGGAGTAGCGGAGATTGTTTTTGACGAAGAGGACTTACCACATCTTCGCAGTATCTATCCGGAGATCACGGATTATCTGGAAGAAAAGCTGGAAGATCCCCAGTGGCTTTCGGAACTAAATGAAAGACTGGATGCACTGGCAGAAGCCTATGAGGAAAATCATTCCATTATGCGTTTCCATCATTATAATCCTGTAAATATCTCAAAGCAGTTTCAGAAGTTTGCGGATGAGGTGATTCCTTATCTGGCTAGGGACGGTTTTGCCTGGAAAGAACATCCGATGTTCATTACACAGGATGAGATTGATGCTTATCTTGCAGGAGGTGGAGCGTATTCACAGGGCAGGCTTAGGACGTATTCCTTTTATCTGCTGCATGAGGATGAAAGAGCGAGGACAGGTTTTATCAAGGAACAGTATGGGATCGGTGGAAGCAGTCATGCACTGTCTGGTGCCGATGATTCACACGCAAACTATGATGGAAAAGGATTGTTTCTTGCAAGAGGTGCTTATGGAAATCCATATACATCAGTTTTATTATCTTGGAATAAAGTTGCAAATAGAGTAGCTTATCTGATAAAGAATGACCAGTTCCTGCAGGCAGAAGATTATGCTCGTATGCCGGAATATGAACGGGAACAGATGGCAAACAAGGTACTCCGCTTTTATGACCGTCTTCCGGAAGAGATGGACAGACCATTTACGGAGGACTTCTTCTGGGAAAAACCAGGAAAAGAAATGGTGGCAGTATTAGAGAATCCAGAGCAGACAGAAGAACTGTTACAGAAGATGGATGCAGCGTTGGCAGCTCTTCCATTGGATTTTGAAGCGTATGGGACAAACTATCAGCAGAAAACAGAACTTCTTTCGGAACTTCATCAGTATGCAGAAGGAACCTATACGATTTTCCCGACACTGGAAGCAGAACCGTCTTTTGCGGAACCATCCGGGCACCAGATGACCATGTTTGATTTCTTGGATACGAAGGCGGTGACAGAACCGACCGTAGTAGATATGTCAGATGTGGAGGAAATAGAAGAGGAAGAGGTTACTGCCAAAGAAGATATTCCGGAAAATCAGGAACAGGAAATAACAGAAACTTCTGAGGGACAGGAACAAAAGGAATCAGAAGAAGAGATAACGGAGTCCTGGGATGAAGGTGTTTTTGAGTATCAGGGGTATCATTTTGAAGCAGTAGGGGTATTGCCGGAAGGAATAGAAGGAAAAGATCTGGTTGCACAGACCCGTTCCAATACAGAACTGCATTTATCGACCTACCATACAGAAGATTTCCCAAAGTATTCTTATGATGATTTTTATGCAGTCAGCAATGCACCAACTGCCGATGTGTTCCGGTGTCTGGAAACCGGACGCAATTATATTCCGGGAGAAAATGAACTGTTTGGATATGAGGGAGAATTTCAACCATATTTAAAACCGGAAGTAGAAGAGATTGTAACAGAACCGCATAACTTTCGGATTCAGGATAATGACCTTGGAGCAGGTGGTCCGAAAGCAAAGTATAAAGCAAATATGGAAGCCATCCATTTATTGCAGACTCTGGAGCAGGAAGAACGTCTGGCAACACCCGAAGAACAGGAAATTTTATCCCGTTATGTTGGCTGGGGTGGCATCCCGCAGGCATTTGAAGAGAATAACAGTAATTGGACAAATGAGTATCTGGAGTTAAAGAATACCTTATCACCGGAAGAATACAGTGCAGCAAGAGCATCGACCTTAAATGCTTTTTATACATCACCGACTGTGATCCGAAGCATGTATGAAGCACTGGAAAATATGGGACTGAAACAGGGAAATATCCTGGAGCCGTCCTGTGGTGTCGGTAACTTCATGGGACTGATCCCGGAGAGTATGGGCAAAACTAATATGTACGGTGTGGAACTCGACCCGGTTTCGGGCAGGATTGCAAGGCAGCTTTACCAGAAAAATAAGATTGCCATATAGGGATTTGAGGAAACAGATTACCCGGACAGCTTTTTTGACTGCGTGATCGGGAATGTACCATTTGGAGCATATCAGGTCAGTGACCGCAGATATGACCGCCACCATTTTCTGATCCATGATTATTTTATCGCAAAATCCCTTGATTTGGTTCGTCCCGGTGGTGTGGTAGCCGTGGTGACTTCCAGTGGGACGATGGATAAGCAGAATCAGGCAGTCAGACAGTATTTTGCAAACCGGGCAGATTTATT
>OGGG01001198.1_pt1 | contig 22364 bp, 19 predicted proteins | sample 1571201 | NCBI WGS metagenome assembly OGGG01 (sample SAMEA2581946, study PRJEB24529) | metagenome | biome: Human gut stool | place: China | collected 2011 | reverse complement strand
CAGCACATCCGCCCGGTCCAGAATGTCTGTTACATAGGCCATCATTTCCGCGGAAGCGTCATTGGTGCCGTATTTGCCGCGGGAACCGGTGTATTTTGTCACCACCACACCACGGTTCAGGTACGAGGCATTTCGTTTCTCCAGCACGTCCGGGAACGTGGGGTCGAACGCCGCGTTCACATCCGCAGACAGGCATTTTGCATTTTGGAGCATCAGTTTATAGTTTGCGCCCTGTGCGTCCGCAAGATAACCCAGGAAATGGAACACAAAATCGCTCACAAGGCCGGTGGGGCCGTCGGAGCCCACTTCTTCCTTGTCTGCCAGAATGCATACCGTAGTGTATTCCGGTTCCTTCACCCCCAGCTCCGCCTGCAGCGCGGTATAGGCGCACACACGGTCATCGTGGCCGTACGCGCCGATCATACTGCGGTCAAAGCCCACATCCGACGCCTTGACGGCCGGAACGGCCTCCAGCTCCGCGCGGGTAAAATCACGTTCGGTGATGCCGTATTTCTCGTTCAGGAGCGTCAGCGTATACAGCTTGACGCGCTCTTTCAGCTCTTTGTCCGCATAAGGCAGCGAGCCGACCACGATATTCAGCTCCTCGCCCCGCAGACCGTCCGCCAGCGTGCGTTTATTCTGCTCTGCGCCCAGGTGAGGCAGCAGGTCCGTCACGCAAAACACAGGGTCTCCCGCTTCCTCGCCCAGGCGGACTTCCACCTTGGTGCCGTCCTTGCGGTACACTACACCGTGCAGGGACAGCGGCGTGGCTCCCCACTGGTATTTGCGAATCCCACCGTAATAATGCGTCTTGAACAGCGCGATGTCGCTGTCCTCGTACAAAGGATTCGGTTTGAGGTCAAGACGCGGGGAATCAATGTGCGCTACCATCAAACGCACGCCCTCGTCCAGCGGGCGCTTGCCCAGCGTAGCCAGAAGCATGGCCTTGCCGCGGTTGTTGTAAAAAACCTTGTCACCGGCTTTATATGTAACGCCCGTGCGCTGCATCGGCCGATAGCCCGCCGCCAGCGCACGGCGTTCCACCTCGGCAGCCGCCTCCCGCTCAGTCTTGGCCGCGTCCAGAAACGCCTTGTAGTCCACACAGAAGCGCTCGGCCTCCGCAACCGCGTCCGGCTGTTCATCCGCAATATGCGGCTGTGTGAACGTCAGTTTTTCCTGCAATTCCTTGCCCAGGCTCTTTTTTTCTTCCATTGTTTACACTCCTTCATCCTGCGCATAAAGCGCGAGATATTTTTGATAATTTTTATTGACCTTATGCACGTACAGGTTCATCTGCTCATAGGGAAATGCCGTAAGAGTTTTTCCATCCGCAGAATATTCCGCCTTCTGCAGCAGACTGTCCACAAGCCCCATGCCGCTGTGGTACGCCGCCGCCGCAGTGGAAAAATCCCCGTCATAGCGTGCAAGGCAGGTCGCAAGCAGATATGTGCCGAAGCGGATGTTCACCGCCGGGTCGAACAGATCGTCGAAAGTAATCTCCTCGCCGGGCGCAATCTTGGATTTGATCCACAGGAACGTCTCGTCTGTGATCTGCATCAGTCCCCGTGCCCCCACCTTGGATTCCGCCTCCGGCTTGAAGCCGCTTTCAGTACGGATGATGGCATACACCTTATTCTCGTCCACTCCGTACTCTGCGGCATACTGCTGCACCAGCGCGGCATAGGTGCGCGGATATGCCATTTCCTCCACGGCGCGCACCGCGTCCTCCTGCCCGACGACGCGCGCGTGCAGCGTTTCTTCAAGCGTCAAAAGCCGCGCGCTTTCGCTCTCGTTGAGCCTTGTCACCGGAATGCCCGTCCAGTTCGACACCACGGCGGCGATGTCCTCCGCCGTCACGCGCACAGCGGTCTTTTTCGCCTCGCGCGCCTGTTTTTTCCGCTCAGCTGCCGCCTGCGTGCGGAAGCTCTCCTCCGCGTCGCGCAGCCGCGCCGCTTTTTCATAGTCCTGCGCGCGGATGGCAGTCTCCTTGTCCCGCGCGGCGGCGCTCGCCTTCTCTTCGAGCGCTTTCAGTTCGGGCGAGGCGCTGCGCGCGGACAGTTTCACGCTTGCCGCCGCCTCGTCAATAAGGTCGATAGCCTTATCCGGCAAAAAACGGTCGGGCAGATACCGCTTTGAGAGCGTCACCGCCGTGCGCAGGGCCTCGTCCTCGATGGAAAGGCCGTGATACGCCTCGTACTTTGGCCGCAGGCCGTGCAAAATTTGCAGCGCCTGCTTCTCGTCCGGCTCGCCGACCTGCACGCTCTGGAAGCGCCGCTCGAGCGCGGCGTCCTTTTCGATGAATTTTCGGTACTCCTCGAGCGTCGTCGCGCCGATGACGCGGATCTCCCCGCGCCCGAGCGCGGGCTTTAGGATGTTTGCCGCGTCCACCGCCCCCTCGGCGCTGCCCGCGCCGACAATGGTGTGCAGCTCGTCGATGAACAAAATGACATTGCCGTCGCGCCGCACCTCGTCGAGCACGGCGCGGATGCGTTCTTCAAACTCGCCGCGGTACTTTGTCCCTGCCACCATGCCCGAAAGGTCGAGCAGCAGGATGCGCTTGTCGATAAGCTCCTCCGGCACGTCGCCCGCCGCGATCTTTTCGGCAAGCCCCTCGGCGATAGCTGTCTTGCCGACGCCCGGCTCGCCGATGAGCACGGGGTTATTTTTTGTCCGCCGCGTCAGAATGCGCAGCGCGCGGGCGATCTCCTTTTCCCGCCCGATGACGGGGTCGAGCCGCCCCTCGCGTGCCATCGCGGTCAGATCGCGCGAGAATTCCAAGAGCGTCTTGCCGTTTTTCGCCTCCGCGCGGCTTGCACGCACCTCGGGCAGCGGGAGCTTGCGCGGCGACAGGCTCATCGCGCGCAGCGTGTCGCTGTACAGCTTTTTGGTATCCACACCCAGCGATCGCAGCAGCCGCACAGCCATATTGCCGCTGTCGCGCAGGATACCGAGCAGCAGATGCCCCGCCTCGATCTCTCCGCCGCCCGTGCGCATCGCCTCGCCGACGGCCAGTTCGACCGCGCAGCGCGCGTGCGGGGTGAGCCCCTGCACGGTCGATCTTTCCGCCGTGCCGCGCCCCAGCTTTTCGATCATCCTCTCGCGCACTGCCGGCTCGTAGATGCCCGAGGCATTCAGCGCACGGCAGGCCGCGTCGTCCTCCTCGCGCAGCATCGCGAGCAGCAGGTGCTCGCAGCCCACATAGCCGTGCCCCAGCTCGCCCGCCGCCGCCTGCGCACAGCGCAGCACATGCTCAGCCTTCAGGCTGAATTTCCGGTCATTCATTGCTCTACCCTCCGCTTCCTTTTCGTCCTTTCATTTTTGACCGGTTTATTCAAAAATAAACGCCGTAAATGACACAGAAAATTCAATATTTTCCTGCATTCTGACTCTTGCATTTTCGCTTTGACATGCTATAATAGCGTCATCAACTTATGGAGGTACTAATTATGGCTTATCAGATTAGCTCTGCCTGCGTCAGCTGCGGTGCTTGCGCAGACGCCTGCCCCGTCGGTGCTATTTCCCAGGGCGATTCCCAGTATCAGATCGACGCAAATGCCTGCCTGGATTGCGGCTCCTGCGCTGATACCTGCCCCAATGGCGCCATCTCCCAGGCCTAAGGTCTAAGGGTACTTAAAAAATAAGGACGCGCGAAAGCGCGTCCTTATTTTTATCATCAGAAAGGGTCATCACATGGAAAAACGCGACGAGCTCTGGCCGCGCGGCCCCTGCTTTTATTACGACACCGCCCTCTTCCCGCCGGGGACGGACAGCTTTTGCCTCGCCTACTTTGCCCGCCCGTCCCGCGGCGACACGGTCTGCGACCTCGGCAGCGGGATCGGTCTTCTCGGAACGCTCCTGCTCGCGCGCGAGGAATCGCTTTTTATCGAAAATGTTGAGCTCTCCGCGCCCGCGGCAGCGCTTGCGCGAAAGACGTTCGCCGAAAACGGCTGGGCGGACAGGGCTGCTTTCCACGAAGGCGACCTTCGCGACATCTCCGTCCTGCCGAAAGCCGGCAGCGTCGACTATGTGATCTCGAACCCGCCGTACTTTCCCGCCGGCAGCGGCGAGAGCGCCAAAGGCGAAGCGCGCCAAATCGCGCGCGAGGAAACCTCCTGCACGCTGGACGACGTCTGCGCCGCGGCGCAGCGTGTGCTGCGCTATGGCGGGCGCTTCACCCTCGTTCACCGCGCCGAGCGCCTCGCCGACGTGCTCTGCGCCATGCGGAGTCACGGCATCGAGCCCAAGCGCCTGCGCTTTCTCGCAAAATCGCTGGACGCCGCGCCCTCGCTCCTTTTCGTCGAGGGAAAGCGCGGCGGCAAAAGCGGCCTTGTCATCGAGCCGCCGCTCGTCCCCAACGGCGAGGAATGGGACGCCGTGTATTTCCGAAAATAAGAAAACGGGCCGCCCTTTCGGGCGGCCCAACAGCTTTATTATACTAAAGTGCCGGATGAACTGCAAGCATTTTCTGCCAGTTTTCGAATAATCAGCCCTGCGCACAAAATATCGCTCGCATCTTTATCCATTCCGCCGCTTGATTTTTGAGCTCATTCTTGCTATTCTTTAAGCACAGAAAGGGTGAGACCAATGTACAAGTGATCTTCACAAAGGCGATCCCAAATGGTTCCGATCATATCCATCGCGCAGCACTCTCTGATGTGTACCGTCATTCAGGTAAAACCGCCGCAACCGCGGTGTTTGAGATAGCAGGAGTGGAAACCGGAGTAAGTGATATTCGGCACCAGATCATTGAAGAAAGGAAGGAAAGAAAACAGAATATGAGAGATCCAAATATTCATCATGGCTGACCCTTGATCGTAGTTCAGTAATCGCGATCAAGGGTCAGTCATTTTTTGTTTTCTTTCACCTTTTTAGAAAAATTGAGGAAAAATATCCCGTGCTCTGCGCGGGAGGGGTGGCAGCGCCGGTGGCGCTGCTACGAAATAAGGGGGATATTCTCTCGCGTGAGAGAATATCCCCCTTGGACCCCCAAGAGAACGCGAGGGGAGTCCCCCTCGACCCCCAACATTGGCAGTTTGCAGCTTGAATGACTGCACGCGCTGCGCAGTGTAAGTGCAGTGTACGTGGCTTCGCCACGAGTCCCTGCGAGTCGGTTCATCCAGCAACCGCGCCTTACTCCGTGAGGCGCGAGTGACGGAAGTCTGGCGGCGGACTGCGTGCGGGCGCAGCAATGCCGCGCCGTCAGAAGAGCGGGAAGAATAATCCAAAAAGGAGGGGCGGGGCCCCTCCCGTGAGATCGAAACGCCCCTGCCGTTCTCTTGGGGGATCAAAAGGGGGCCTTCTCTCACGTGAGAGAAGGCCCCCCTTTTGCTTCAGACTTCACGGAACGCTTCAATGCGATAGCTCCCGTCCGGGCGCACTTCCAGCGTCAACTCATCGTGCGTTCCTTCGCCGTCCTCGCCGCGCGGCGCGCTCCACAGCCGGATGCTGTCGCCGTACTGCTCGCCGCCCATCGGAATAAAGGATCCGGGGCCGAAATCGCTCGCATACTCATAGAATGCATCATACTGTGCGAGGTACGTCACACCATCCTGATTGCACAGATCGTCCACCGTGATATCCGCCCACTGCGTCAAAAGCGCGGAAACGTCACTCTTGGGAATGCGCCGCACGGGGACCGCCCAGTCATCCGGCACCTTGAACCTCTCCGCATCCTCTATTCCCAGCGTGTCGAGCACAGCGTGGAATTCCTCCACGTCCGCGTCTCCCAGCGTGGTGCTGAGCGGACAGTACCGCAAAAAATCCGCAAGGTCGATATCGCGTGGATCATCGTAATGCGAGGTGAAAAAGCAACTCACCGGCGTTGAGGTCGTGTAGCGGTATTCGCCCGTCGTTTCATCCATCACATCGGTCTCAGAGGCAAACATCTCCTTGAATTCTTCGATCTGCGCCTCCGTCAGCGGCGTCCAATCATCCTCGGGTCCGCCGTCCGATTTGTCATCATTCGCTCCCACGCAGCCAAACAGCGCCAGTGCGCACACGCAGGCGAGCAAAAAGGCAAATAATCTCTTCATCGTTTCTCTCCTTTTCATTTTCGCATCATTTGTTTTTTACTGCCGGCGCGCCAGCTTTGCTCTTATAGGCTGTTCACCGTGCCGAGGAAGAGCGGCAGGCCGTCCACGCCGGTGATCATAAAGGCAAACGGCCGGTTCAGATCCATCTCCACCACGGGAAGGTCTTCCGGCGCGGCGGACTGGGCGTCCGCCCTGACGGCGGTAAAGGCGGCGGCCTCGCAGCCCTTTTCATCGATCTTGACGCGCGCGGCGTGCTGCACCTGCGTCACGGCGACCGCCTTATCAAAGCGGTCAAAGTCGACAAGGGGCGAAAAGTCCGCGCGATCAAAGTCAAACACATCAGAAACGCCCAGCGCGCGGAGCGCGTCGGTCAGTTCAAGGTCGGAGCTGACGTCGAACTTTGGCACGCTCCAGATGAGTTTGCCGCTCGGCAGGCTCACGCCCATGTCGTAACCGAGCAGTCCGCCCACGGCGCTGCCGTCCGCAAGAAAGCTTTTAAGGCTCGTGCCCTCGTCGGGCAGCAGGAAGCGCATCGCCTGCCCACCCTGAAAGCGCAGCTCCGCCACGGTGTAGTTTTCGCCCCGGCAGTAAGCGGCACGATCCTGCGTGAGGTGCATGAAGTCGACCGTCTGCTGCGCGCCGTTTGCTGCGGTGAAGGTATCCTCCTTTGTCGCATTCTCCCAGAATTCGTCGCGCCACTGGTCCTTAAAGTAGAGCGTCGTCAAAAGCAGCATCACCGTCTCGGGCTTGGTCTCGATGCCGCCCGCGGCGTCCTGCAAAAGATTGCCCGTGTTCTCATTGATCCATTCGCCGATGGCCTTGTCCGTCTTCTCATCTCCCATCGGGGCGGAGAACGTCGAAGCAAGGTACTGCTCGGCGAGCACCTGCAACGTCTCTTCATTATAGGGGACGTTCTCATTCAGCCACACGGAACTGCCGAGCAGCGTCTTTCCCGTCGAGGTCTCGCCGTAGAGATTGCGCCAGACATAGTTGCCCGCAGCGCGCGGCGCATCGGTATTTTCAAGGCCTAAAAGCGACAAGAGCTGCGCGCGGCTGTCGCCGTCCGTCGTCTCGCTGAGCATCGCAAAGGCGAGATACAGGTTTGCGGGCGAGAGAACGGTGTTCTCCTCCGCCGAAAGCAGCGTGCCCGTCTCCTGCGTGAAGTGCAGGAATGCCGCGGGGTAGCTCGTGCCCTTGCTGCGCAGCGCCTTGAGCGCATCGTAATAGGCATTGCTGCGCGCATCCCAGTCCTCCCAGATCTTCTCCTGCGCCTTTTCATAGGCGTCCGCGCCCATCTTGTCATAGTCGATGGTGCTGAATGCCTCGTCAAGCTCACTCTCGTTCGGCATGGCGGGCAGCACGGGATAGTCCGCCGTCTTCACGGCGAGGTCCTGCAAATACTGCGCGGCAATGGGGTCTTTTTTCACATTGTCCTTCTCATTTTCATTTCGGATCGTCGTTCCGTTGTCTCCGCAGGCGGCGAAGGACAGGGCCATCGCCGCGGCGAGCAGCAGCGTTAAGAATCGTTTCATGTCGGATGTACCTCCGTTTCGGGATTTGTTATATTAGACGGCGCAGATGGAAAAAAGTTCCCGTTTTGTCAAAAATAGCATGCCGCCCTTTTACGAAACGGGCGAATGTGGTATACTTTCAAAAATATTTTCTCTTTTGTGTAACGCAAACGGCAAAAAAGTTGTCTTTTCCCTATGATGGCAGACAACAGAAAGGAGCGAACCTATGGACGACCATGAGATCGTCGACCTCTACTGGCAGCGGGACGAGCACGCCATCGAAGCCACCGCCGCCAAATACGAAAGCTATTGCATGAAAATTTCGCAAAACATTTTATCTGACCGCGCCGACAGCGAGGAAAACGTCAACGACACGTACTTACACGCCTGGCAGGCCATGCCGCCGCAAAGGCCCGCGATCCTGTCTGCCTTTCTCGGCAAGATCGCGCGCAATCTGGCGCTGAACCGCTATAAGGCGAGGTCGGCGCAGAAGCGGCAGGGCGACGTCTTCGCGCTCTCGCTCGACGAGCTGGACGACTGCGCACCCGCCCTGTCCTCGCCCGACGACGAGGCCATGGCAGCAGAGCTCGGCCGCAGCATCAGCGCGTTTCTGCGCACGCAGAGCGAAGAGGTGCGCAGCATGTTCATCCTGCGCTATTTCTACTGCGAACCGGTCGAAGCGCTGGCCGCGCGCTTTCACTGCGGCGAGAGCCGCATCAAAACCACGCTCCTGCGCACGCGCAGAAAGCTCAAGGAGCATCTCATCAAGGAGGGATACTGTGAAGCATGAAGTTCTGACCCGCGCCATAGGCGAGCTCGACGATGAGCTCATCGCGGACGCCTACGCCTACAAGCCGCGCAAACGGTACGCCCTCCCGCGTTTTCTTGCCGCTGCGGCGTGCCTTGTGCTCGTGCTGGCCGCCGCCCTGGCGATGACGCGCGACACCTTACCGGCTGAGATCAAGGTCGAAGGCACAGCGCTCTCCTCAATCCCCATTCCCATCAGTCAGCCCGCAGCGATGGCGCTCGACGCGCGCGGCAGTCTGAGCGGCCCGCTCAGTCCGATGCTCACCATCGAGAGCAAATCGGGCGAGGCCGTAACCGTTACGGTGTCGGATGGCGTGCTGACCCAGCCTCTTTACTCGCTGCAGGAGGAGTTCACCTCCTACACCGTCTCCGGCAAGGTGCAGCTTTGCTGGACCATCGAAGAGCCGGACACGGGTATGGTTTACACGCTCTCTCTCGACGGCGCGCCCGCCGTCACGCTGCGCTACGACGAGGCCAACGGCTATTGGGCCGCCGCGCGGGCGTAAGCATCCCATTCCACATTACTATTGACAACACACAACATTTTGGAGGTAAATTCCCATGAAAAAGTTTCTCACCCTGCTGCTGGCCGCAGCGATGACTCTCTCCCTCGCCGCCTGCGGCAGCAAGACGGATGACAATAGCGGCAATAACAGCCAGCCCGCGAGCGCTCTCGAGCTGCTGAACGCCGTATGGGCCAACTACAGCGACGACGACAAGTTCCCTGCTGCCGGCGGCGACTTTGATGAGGCGAATATGACCGAGGACGCGCCCGGTAACTTCTCCGTCGAAGACGGAGACGCACTTGACTACTCTCTCTCCTTCCCCGCCGCGGACGCAGGCAAGCTCTCCGACGCCGCGTCCCTCACCCACATGATGAACGCCAACACCTTCACCGCGGGCGCGTTCCATGTTGCGAGCTCTTCCGACGTTGACAGTGTCGTCTCCGACCTCAAGGACAACATCATGAACCGCCAGTGGATGTGCGGCCTTCCCGACAAGCTTGTCATCCTGACGCTCGGCGACTATGTCATCTCCTGCTACGGCGCGGAGGACCTTGTCGACCAGTTCAGCGAAAAAGTCACCGAGGCCTTTACCGATGCTGCCGTCGTCTGCGACGAGGCCATCGCCTGATTTGATCTTCTGAAAGGCGGAGAAGTTTATGCTCTTTTCCAGCGTTCCCTTTCTCTTTTACTTTCTGCCTGCGGCGCTGCTGATCTACTTTGCAGCGCCGCGGCAGCTGAAAAACGCGGTGCTGCTGCTCGCAAGCCTCTTTTTCTATGCCTGGGGCGAGCCGAAATATATGCTGCTCATGCTCGTCTCCATCGTGCAGGGCTATGGTTTCGGCCTGCTGATTGAAAAGCACCGCGGGCAAAAGGCGTCGAAGGTCTTTCTGACGCTCTCGATCCTTGTGAGCCTTGGGCTTCTCGGCTATTTTAAGTACGCGGACTTTTTTCTCTCCAGCGTCAACGCCGTCACAGGGCTCTCCCTGCCGCTTTTGAAGCTGAGCCTGCCCATCGGCATCAGCTTCTACACCTTTCAGGTATTGAGCTACGTCATCGACGTCTACCGCGGCGAAACGGCGGCGCAGAGGAATTTCATCGACCTCGCCGCCTATGTTTCGCTCTTCCCCCAACTCATCGCGGGGCCGATCGTACGGTATTCCGACGTCGCCGCAGAGCTCAAAAGCCGCACGCACAGCGTCTCCGCCGCGGCGGAGGGCGTGCGCCGCTTTACGGTCGGCTTTGCCAAGAAAATTCTGCTCGCCAACCAGTTCGGCGCGCTCGCGAGCGCCTACAAGTCGACGCAGGACGCGAGCGTCCTCTTCGTCTGGCTCTACGCGCTCGCGTTTCTGCTCCAAGTCTATTTCGACTTTTCGGGCTACAGCGATATGGCCATCGGCCTCGGGCGGATGCTGGGCTTCCACTTCCCTGAAAACTTCAACTACCCCTATATTTCAGCGAGCATCACGGAGTTCTGGCGCAGGTGGCACATGTCGCTTGGCTCGTGGTTCCGCGACTACCTCTATATCCCTCTCGGCGGCAGCCGGAAGGGCAAGGCGCGTCAGCTGTTGAACATTCTGATTGTCTGGCTCGCAACGGGATTGTGGCACGGCGCGGCGTGGACGTTCGTGCTGTGGGGACTGTGGTTCGCGGTCCTGCTGCTTCTTGAAAAGCTGGCGCTGCTGCCGGTGCTCGAAAAGCACCGCGTGCTCGGCCATGTGTACACGCTCTTTTTCGTCATGCTCGGCTTCGTGCTTTTCGACGCAGACAGCGCCGCGCAGGCGGTCTCGCGCATCAGCGCGATGCTCGGCGCAGGCGGACTGCCGCTGTCAAGCACGCAGGCGGTCTACTACCTTAAAAGCTATGGCCCGCTGCTCGTGCTCGGTATCCTCTGCGCAACACCGCTGCCGAAGATGATCGTCGCAAAGCTGCGCAAATCCAAAGGCGCAGCGACGGCGCTCGATGTGCTCGAGCCGCTCTGCGTGCTCATTCCCCTGCTGCTCGGCACGGCATTTTTAGTGGACGGGTCGTTCAACCCGTTCCTCTACTTTCGCTTTTAAGGAGGGCATCGCATGAATCGAAAAATAAAAGACGCCCTCACCCTCGGCATCGCGGCAGCGTTCGTGCTTATGTTCGCGCTGTGGAGCATTTGCAAGAGCGACGACGCCGTGTCGGAAAGCGAGCGCCGCCCGCTCAAGCAGTTCCCAACGCTGAACGTGGAAGAAGTGCTCTCCGGACGCTTCCAGTCGAATTTTGAGAGCTACACGCTCGACCAGTTCCCGCTGCGCGACGAGCTCCGCACGCTCAAGGCCCTGTCCGTCCGCGATTTATTTGGCGAGAAGGACAACAACGGCATCTACGTCGCGGACGGCTACGCCGCGAAGCTCGACGACGCGATCCACGAGGACTCGCTCGACCACGCGGCCGACCGCTTCCGCTACGTGTACGAAACGTATCTCAAAGATACGGGCGTAAACGTCTACCTCTCCGTCATCCCCGACAAGAATTACTTTTTGGCCGCCGAAAACGGCTATCCCGCGATGGATTACGAGAAGTTCTTTGCGCTCATGCGCCAAAAGGTCGATTTTGCGGACTATATCGACCTGACGGGCACGCTGTCGCTCTCATCCTATTACCGCACCGACCTCCACTGGCGGCAGGAAATGCTTGCCCCCACGGCCAAGGCGCTGGCAGATGCGATGGGCGTCTCACTCACCGTGGACTTTACCGAGGTCACGCTCGATACGCCGTTTTACGGTGTGTACCGCGGGCAGTCGGCACTGCCAATGGAGCCCGACAGGCTCGCCTACCTCACAAACGATATCATTGGTAGCTGCCGCGTGTACGACTATGAAAGCGGCGCCTATCTCCCCGTTTACACGCTCGAAAAGGCAGACGGCAGCGACCCGTATGAAATTTTCCTCTCGGGACCCAAGTCGCTGCTGCGCATTGAGAACCCGAACGCGCAGGCGGAGCGAAAACTCCTTGTCTTCCGCGATTCGTTCGCCGCGAGTTTGCTTCCGCTGCTTGCGGAGGGATACAGCGAGATCACGCTTGCCGACATCCGCTACCTCTCCCCCTCGATGCTCGGAAAATTCATCGACTTTACCGCGCAGGACGTGCTGTTTCTTTACAGCACGAGCGTGCTGAACGACAGCGCCACGATCAAGTGATGCAAAACGGGACGCAAGCGCCGTGACCGGCGTTCACGTCCCGTTTTCTTTTTTGTCCGCAAAATTTTTTCACAGCAGATCAGAAAAACAAAACGCCCGCCCCTGCCGTTTCCGGCAAGGGCGGGTTCAGGTTAAATATAGCACAGCCGTTTTCTTCATGCAAGAAAAAGTTGCCGCACTTTCATAATTTCGTTCACACCGCACATCCCGTCCCACTAAAGTGAGGGGAAAGTTGGAAAAACAAAGTATTGACGCTGCTTGCCCCGATGAAGTATCATTACTTATCAAATTTTTTATTTCGAAACAGGAGGTCTGGATCATGAGTGAAGCGACTCGCATTCCCGAGCTTTTTGGCTCTCTGGTGTTCAATGAACGCACAATGGAGCAGTATGTGCCGCAGAGCGCCATGGACGTTTGGCGCGGCTGCTTAAAGAGCGGGCAGCCTCTTCCCCTTTCCGCGGCAAATGAGATCGCCGACGCGATGAAGACCTGGGCGCTGGAGCATGGCGCAACGCATTTCACGCACTGGTTCCAGCCCTTGAGCGGCGTGACGGCGGAAAAGCACGACAGCTTTATCAACAACGCCGGCGGCGGCCGCGTGATGATGGACTTTTCCGGCAAGGAGCTGGTGCGTGGCGAGCCCGACGCGTCCTCCTTCCCCAACGGCGGCCTGCGCGCCACGTTTGAAGCCCGCGGCTACAGCGCTTGGGACCCCACGGCGTTTGCCTTCATCAAAGATGGCAGCCTTTGCATCCCGACGGTGTTCTGCTCTTACAGCGGTCAGGCGCTCGACAAGAAGACGCCGCTGCTGCGCTCCATCGCCGCGGTCGACCGTGCGGCGGTGCGCGTGCTCAAGTTATTTGGCGACGACGCGGAAAAGGTCACGCCGCAGATTGGCGCGGAGCAGGAGTATTTCCTCATCGACCGCGAGCTGTACTTAAAGCGCATGGACCTGCGCCTGTGCGGCCGCGCCCTGTTCGGCGCAAAGCCCCCGAAAGGTCAGGAGTTGGACGACCACTACTTCGGCGCGTTCCGTCCCCGCGTGGCCGCCTACATGAAAGAGCTCGATGAAGAGCTGTGGAAGCTCGGCGTGCTCTCCAAGACCAAGCACAACGAGGTCGCCCCCGGCCAGCACGAGATGGCCCCCATCTACACCGACGCCAACACCGCGAGCGACCAGAACCAGCTCGTCATGGAGACGATGAAAAAGGTCGCCGAGCGCCACAACCTTGTGTGCCTGCTGCACGAAAAGCCCTTCGCGGGCGTCAACGGCTCGGGCAAGCACGTTAACTGGTCGCTCTCGACCGACACTGGCAAAAACCTCTTCTCCCCCGGCAAGACGCCGAGCCAGAACGCCGTGTTCCTACTGCTGCTCGCCGCGTTCATCAAGGGCGTGGATGAGTATCAGGAGCTTCTGCGCTGCTCCGTTGCCTTCGCGGGCAACGATCACCGTCTCGGCGCGCAGGAAGCGCCCCCGGCTGTCATCTCCGTCTTCCTCGGCACCGAGCTTGAGGGCATCATCGATGCCATCGTCGGCGAAAACGACTACACCGCGCCCGAGCACAAGTCCCTGCGCATCGGCGTGGACGTGCTCCCCGCCATCCCGCAGGATACGACCGACCGCAACCGAACCTCGCCCGTCGCCTTCACCGGCAATAAGTTTGAGTTCCGCATGCCCGGCTCCTCGCAGTCCATCGCGGGCCCGGTCACGATCCTCAACACCATCATGGCCGAAGAGCTCGACGAATTCTACGCGCAGCTCAAGGACGCGCCGGACTTCACCGCCGCGCTCCACAAGCTGATCCGCGACACGTTCTCCGCCCACCGCCGCATCATCTTCAACGGCAACGGCTATGAAGATGCCTGGATCAAGGAGGCTGAAAAGCGCGGCCTTGCCAACCTGCACAACACCGCCGAGGCGCTGCCGACCTACATCCTGCCCAAGAACATTGAGCTGCTGACGCGCCAGGGCGTTTACAGCAAGGAAGAAATTTTCTCCCGCCACGAAGTTCATATCGAGAAGTACTGCAAGGTCATCCGCATCGAGGCCGCGACGCTTGTTGACATGGTCCAGCACGGCATTCTCAACGCCGCTTCCGAATACGAAGCCGCGCTGTGCAACACCATCGCCGCCAAGCGCGCCGCCGCGCCGGAGCTGACCTGCCACGTCGAATCCTCGCTCGCCAACGCCATCGGCTCGCTCAACGAGCAGCTGCTCGAAGAGACCATCGGCCTCAAGACGGCGCTCGAGACCGTCTCCGACGACGCAGAGCCCGAAACGCTCCTGCACTACTACCACGACGAGGTCGAAAAGCGCACGAACGACGTGCGCAAGACCGTCGACAAGCTGGAAGTGCTGACCGCGTCCAAGTATTGGCCGTATCCGACGTTCTGCGAATTACTCTTCTCCGTGTAAGTCAAAAAGGACGCTCTTTTGAGCGTCCTTTTTGAAGTGGAGTTTTGCTTTATCGCAGCAATTTCATTTTTCTTTGACAGGGGAGGAAGAAAATCTATGAAGTACATTTTTGTCACCGGCGGCGTGGTGTCGGGGCTTGGCAAGGGCATCTGCGCGGCGTCGCTCGGGCGGCTCTTAAAGCAGTGCGGGCTGAAGGTCAAAAACCAGAAGTTCGACCCGTATCTCAACGTCGACCCCGGCACGATGAGCCCGTATCAGCACGGCGAGGTCTTTGTCACGGACGACGGCGCGGAGACCGACCTGGACCTCGGCCACTACGAGCGCTTTGTCGACGAGGCGCTGGACGAGAAATCCTCCGTGTCCTCGGGCAAAATTTTCTGGAGCGTTCTCAACCGCGAGCGTCAGGGCGGTTATCTTGGCGGCACGGTGCAGATCATCCCGCATGTGACCGATGAGATCAAGCGCCGCATTTACGACATGGACGACGGCGAGACCGACGTTGCCATCTCCGAGATCGGCGGCACAGTCGGCGATATCGAGAGCCAGCCCTTTTTAGAGGCCATCCGTCAGGTCGCGGCCGAGCGCGGGCGTGAAAATGTGCTCTTCATCCACGTGCCGCTCATCGTGACCATCCCCGGCAGCGGCGAACTCAAGAGCAAGCCCACGCAGCACTCGGTCAAGGAACTCCTGAGCGAGGGCATCCAGCCGGACGTTCTCGTCGTGCGCACGGATGAGCCCATCACAGACGACATCCGCCGCAAGATTGCGCTCTTCTGCAACGTGGAGCCCGACTGCGTCATCCAGAACGCAACGGCGTCCACGCTCTACGAGGTGCCGTTGCTGCTTGAGCACGAGGGCCTTTGCCGCGTGGTGTGCCGCAAGCTGCACCTTGACTGCGGTGAACCTGACATGACCGAGTGGCGCGCGCTGGTCGACAAGATCCACGGCGTGCACCGTCATGTGCGCATCGCGCTCGTCGGCAAATACGTCGGCCTGCACGACGCCTATTTGAGCGTCGTTGAGTCGCTCTTCCACGCGGGCACAGCCTGCGACGCGAGCGTCGAAATTCAGTGGGTCGACTCCGAAACGCTGACAAGCGACAACATCGCGCAGAAGCTCTGCGGGTGCAGCGGCATTTTAGTCCCCGGCGGCTTTGGCGACCGCGGCATCGAGGGCATGATCCTGGCCGCCCAGTACGCGCGCGAGCGCGGCATCCCGTACCTCGGCATCTGCCTCGGCATGCAGATCGCAGTCATCGAATTTGCGCGCCATGTGCTCTCATGGGACGACGCGACGAGCGCGGAGTTCTCCTCCACGACGGCGCATCCCGTCATCGCGCTCATGCCCGAGCAGGTCGGCGTGACGGCCAAGGGCGGCACGATGCGCCTTGGCAAGTACCCCTGCGTGCTCGAAGAGGGCTCGCTCTCCCGCGCGCTCTACGACGCGCCCGAGATCTGGGAGCGCCACCGCCACCGCTACGAGTTCAACAACGACTTCCGCGACGACTTCACGGACGCCGGCATGCGCCTCGCCGGTCTCTCCCCCGACGGCACGCTCGTCGAGATCGTCGAATCGAAGAGCCACCCCTGGTTCGTCGGCGCGCAGTTCCACCCCGAATTCAAGAGCCGCCCCAACAAGCCGCATCCCCTGTTCCGCGGCTTTGTCGCGGCCTCCCTCGATCGCGCGGTCCATTGACCGCGCGACCTTTTTATTTTTACAATACCGCTGGAAAAATGGGAAAAGCTATGATATGATGCTTTTACCATATTATTGGATACGGCAGGAGAATTTCAATATGAACCATCAGACCATCATCGTACTGGACTTTGGCGGCCAGTACAACCAGCTCATCGCGCGCCGCGTGCGCGAATGCGGCGTTTACTGCGAGGTCAAGCCCTACACGACGCCGCTTGCGGACCTTCTCGCAATGAAGCCCATCGGCTTCATCTTCACCGGCGGCCCGAACAGCGTGTATCTCGAGGACGCGCCGCACGTCGATCCCGCGCTCTTTGACGCGGGCGTGCCCGTGCTCGGCATCTGCTACGGCTGCCAGCTCATCGCGCACCACCTCGGCGGCAAGGTCGTCGCCGCAAACGACGCCACCGCGCGCGAATACGGCAAGACCGAGACGTTTTTTGACACGAACTGCAAGCTCTTCAAGGGTCTTCCCGAAAAGAGCGTGACGTGGATGAGTCACGGCGACTACATGGAAAAGGTCCCCGAGGGCTTCTCTCTCGTCGCGCACTCCGACGCCTGCCCGAACGTCGCCATCTGCGACGAAACGCGCGGGTTCTACGGCGTGCAGTACCATCCCGAGGTCAACCACACGGAGTTCGGCACCGCGATGATCCGCAACTTCCTCTACGAGGTCTGCGGCGCGACAGGCGACTGGACGATGGGCGACTATAAAAATACTGCCATCGCCGCCGTGCGCGAAAAGGTCGGCTCCGGCCGCGTGCTGCTGGCGCTCTCCGGCGGCGTGGACTCGTCCGTCGTAGCGGCGCTGCTGGCCGAGGCCGTCGGCCCCCAGCTCACCTGCGTCTTTGTCGACCACGGCCTCATGCGCCTCAACGAGGGCGACGAGGTCGAGGCGGCGTTCAAGAAGTGGAACATCAACTTTGTCCGCGTGAACGCCGAGGGCCGCTTCCTCTCGAAGCTCGCTGGCATCTCCGATCCCGAGCGCAAGCGCAAGATCATCGGCGAAGAGTTCATCCGCGTGTTCGAGGAAGAGTCGAAGAAGATCGGCGCGGTCGACTTTCTCGCTCAGGGCACGATCTACCCCGACGTCATCGAATCCGGCCTCGGCAACGCCGCGGTCATCAAGAGCCACCACAATGTCGGCGGTCTTCCCGACTATGTCGACTTCAAGGAGATCATCGAGCCGCTGCGCCTGCTCTTTAAGGACGAAGTGCGTCAACTTGGCCGCGAGCTGGGGCTTCCCGAATACCTCGTCTCCCGCCAGCCGTTCCCCGGCCCGGGCCTTGCCATCCGCATCATGGGCGAGATCACGAAGGAAAAGGCCGACACGCTGCGCCTTGCCGACGCGATCTACCGCGAGGAGCTGGAAAAAGCCGGCGAAAACAAGAAGATGAACCAGTACTTCGCCGTCCTGACCGACACGCGCACCGTCGGCGTCATGGGCGATGGCCGCAGCTACGACCGCGTGCTTGCGCTGCGCGCTGTGACGACCGAGGACTTCATGACCGCCGACTGGGCCCGCATCCCCTACGAGCTGCTCGACAAGATCAGCGGCCGCATCGTCAACGAGGTCAAGGGCATCAACAGAATTGTCTACGACATCACCAGCAAGCCCCCCGCAACGGTGGAGTGGGAATGAGAAAAAAGTGAATATGATGGGCTGCAAAGCCTTGAAAACACTCACTTTTTGAAAATCTCATTTCCTCTTTGATAGCAAAATGATAGCAGATACCAAAGCCATTTTGTTTGTTCTTATTTTGGCGAGCGAATGGTTTGCAGGTTTGCTGTCGCATCCAATCCTATATTGAGAGCGAAAAAGGCTCTGCTGACTTTCTGTAAAAGAAGGTCGGCAGAGCCTTTTGTTATTCTTCGCTATGTTCCTTGAGATCAGCAAGGAGCAGATCACTCAGCTCCTGCGACGGCGTGATCTTGTGCCACTGACCGGAGGTGTCAAGTTCAGGGTAGCGGTAGCGCCAGCGGTCATATTCTTCTTTGGTAATCTCCCCCGCTTTCAGCTTGGCGGCAACTGCACCCCATGCGGTAAGCATTCTGTGAAGTTCCGCTGCGTCGCGTCCTTTATGGATATGAACGCGCAGATGCACCTCATCCTCGCACTCGCAGACCTCAAGCCCGTAGCGGTCTTCCAGCGTGAACAGCGTGTGCATCAGCCCTGTATAGGAGTCAATGTCCGGTACGTCCAGCGCCTTGGGCGAAACGTCAAGCACCTGTGCCAGCGCAGCGATCACGTCCGCTTTGGGCGTTCTGGAACCATTCTCGTACTGCGCAAGGCGGACATCTGCGGATTTCTCCGGGAAACCCAGCGCCATGCCAAGGTATTTCTGCGTCATACCCCGCATCGTGCGGAAAAAGTGGATGCGTTCACCAATCGCCATAATAGCCATCTCCTGTGTCGGTTGTCTTTGATAACGAGTATAGCAGATATGTTTAATTTCGTCAAGAAAAATCTAAGCAAATTTATTTAATATTTTCCTGCAAACCGGCTTGACTTAAACCAATATGTATAGTACAATAGCTGTAAGCTAAGCATATTAGCTTAATTCATAGAAATTTTACAATTAGGATAGTCAACAAATGCAGAAAAAATGTCCGTTGTAAGGTGAGAGGGGGGGGAATCCAAAAGAGCCAAACTGAATGACCGTCCAAGGGATACTTTCTCCGGGGAAGCACGCGATGAGACGAGCGTGCCAAGGAGTAAAGAAAACGGCACAGCGCCGAAAAGGGTTGCCTGTCAGAGTCCTGCGGATAGAACGGCAGAAGAAATCAACCACAAATCAGGAAAGGAAGGTATTTTGCCTATGGCAGGAGAAATTTTTATGAGAGTCAATGAAGTCGCGGAAGAACTTGGTGTATCTGTTCCGTATGCGTACAAGCTCATCCGTGAGCTGAACGAAGAGCTGCGAAAGACCGGCTGCATCACCATTGCAGGCAGGATCGACCGCAAGTTCTTCCATGAGAAGTTCTACGGAACGAGAGAACCGAAGGAAAGAAGGGAATCAAATGGCAGCGTTTAAGGACAAGAAGAACGGCTCATGGTATGTGCAGTTTCGCTATACCGACTGGCGCGGTGAGCGCCAGCAGAAATTAAAGCGCGGCTTTGCCACGAAAAAAGAGGCGCAGGCATGGGAGCGCGAGTTTCTGATGCAGAAGCAGGCTGACATCAATATGAGCTTTGAGAGCTTTGTGGCGCTTTACGAAAAAGACGTCAAGCCCAAGCTGAAGCTCAACACATGGCTCAGCAAGGAGCATATCATCCGCACAAAGATTCTGCCGTATTTCAAAAAACGCAAGCTCTCGGAAATCACCGCCCGTGATGTGATCGACTGGCAGAACGAGATACGGCAGCACACCAAGTCAAGCGGCGAAAGCTATTCCCCGGACTATCTCAAGAACGTCCATACCCAACTGAGCTGTATTTTCAACCACGCCATCAAGTATTATGGCTTGCAGATCAATCCTGCTGCAAAGGCCGGAAATATGGGCAGCGAGCAGTCGAAGGAAATGCTGTTCTGGACGAAGGAAGAATACCTCAAATTCATTGACGCCATGATGGCCAAGCCCATGCTGTACTATGCCTTTGAAATCCTGTACTGGTGTGGCATCCGCGAGGGTGAGCTGCTGGCACTGACGCCTGCGGACTTCGATTTTGAGAAGAAAACGCTCCGCATCAATAAATCCTATCAGCGCTTACAGGGCAAGGATGTTATCACCACGCCGAAAACGAAGAAAAGCAATCGCGTGATCCAGATGCCTGACTTCCTCTGTGACGAGATGCAGGACTATTTCAAGCAGCTTTATGGATTGGAACCGGACAGCCGTATTTTTCCACTGTCCAAATATGCCTTGAAGCGCGGCATGGAGTTCGGGTGCAAGGCGTCTGGTGTCAAGGTCATTAGAATCCACGATTTGAGACACAGCCACGTTTCCTTACTTATCAACATGGGCTATTCTGCCGTTGCCATCGGCAATCGTGTGGGACACGAAAGTGTGGAAATCACCTACCGGTACGCGCACCTGTTTCCTACTGTGCAGAAGGAAATGGCAGATAAATTGAACGTCGAAAGGAGCAATTAAGATGTCACTGAAAAACCGAGACAACCACAACCGCTGGCGCAACAAGACTGTTGTCTTCCGGGTATCGCCGGAGGAAGATGCACAAATCGAAACCTTTGTCAAGCTCTCCGGGCTGACGAAGCAGGACTACATCACCCGCCGTTTGACTGGCAAGGACGTGGTGGTGCAGGGCAATCCGAGAGTTTACAAGGCGCTGCGCGACCAGCTTACCGCCGTGCTGGACGAGCTGCGACGCATTGAAGCGGGTAGCAGCGTGAACGACGAGCTGTTGGACGTGATTGAAATGATCGCAGTCATCATGGATGGAATGAAGGAGGAAATTGCCTATGGAGAATGAAATCTGCAAAAAGAAAACGGCCGCCCCGGACACATCTGTTGGCGCAGATGATGGGCAGCCGCTTCACAATTCAACTAAGTACAGTATATCCACTTTTGAGCAGGAAATCAACGGTGATTTTCAAAACAGTGCGGAAAGTCTGGATGAAATTTACCGCAGGATGCAGAGGCTGACCGACCCGCATTACCTCCACACGATTTCCATGACCGAGCTGTACCAGACCGCGTATCAGAGCAGATCGCCGATCATCGACGGCTTGCTCTACGCGGGTGCGTACATCCTTGCAGGCGCACCGAAGATCGGCAAGTCATTTCTGGTGGCGCAGATCGCCTATCATGTCAGCACAGGCCAAGCTCTGTGGGGCTGTGAAGTTCATCCCGGTACGGTGCTGTATCTTGCCTTGGAGGATGACTTTCAGCGCATCCAGAGCCGTATGTTCATGATGTACGGCGTCAACGACACCGACCGGCTGCACTTTGCAACCGTGGCGGGCAAGATCGGAAACGGGCTGGACGAGCAGCTTGAGAATTTCGTGTGCGAGCATCCCGACACCAAGCTCATTATCATTGACACCATGCAAAAAATCCGAGAGGTCGGCGGCGAGGCATACAGCTACGCCAGTGATTATGAGATCATCGGCAAGCTCAAGCAGTTTGCCGACAAGCACTGTATCTGTGTCCTGACTGTCCACCACACCCGCAAGCAGCCTGCCGGTGACAGCTTCGAGATGATCTCCGGTACAACGGGATTGCTCGGCTGTGCGGATGGGTCGCTTCTCATGCAGAAGAAAAAGCGCACGGCGCTGGAGGCAACCATCGACGTGGTGGGGCGCGACCAGCAGGATCAGATTCTCTATCTGAAAAAGGATGCCGACACGCAGATCTGGAATCTTGAAAAGGTGGAAAACGAGCTGCACAAAGAGCCACCCGATCATATTCTGGAATCTGTTTCAAGGCTGGTGCCCGCAGAACAGCCGGTGTGGACAGGCTCGCCCTCTGCGCTTGCCGATGCCGTCCATGTCGGTATGGCGGCAAATGCGCTGAGTAAGTATTTGAATGTGAAGTCTGGCAGGCTGTTGGACGAATACCACGTCCGCTATGAGAACAAAGTCCGACACGAAGGGCGGCGTATCACGCTGACCTTCATAGCCGAAAACGAATAAGCCGCGCGACGGCTGCGACGGTTGCGACGGTAAATCTGATACCACCAAAACAACCGTCGCAATCGTTGCGACCGTCGCGGAAAGGAGCGAAGTAACATGAAAACTGTGCAAATCCCCTATGACCTGTTTCTCGACCTCGCCATGTACCATCTGCGGGGCGAAGATGCTTACGAAGAAGAAATCCGTCATGGCTTGGAGCAGAAGCTCGACGCCATGCTGAACCGGCAGCTCTATTCCCGGTACAAAACGGCACCGACCGAGGCAGAACGGGAACAGGCACGACAGGAATACCTTGACCGGTGCGGCGTTCCGCAGAGCTATCGCTGGACTGTTTCTCCATGGGCGCTGTGACAGGAGCGTGCCACGCTCCTGTGGCTGGCAGACAAGGCAGGGCATTGGCTGCTATCCCATCGCGTTCCCCGTCCCCATCGAAAAATCCGCAGAGTTTGAGTTGGCTGTGGGCAGAAGATTATGCGCAGAGGACGCCTGCAAATAAGCTGCTGACCACGCCGGTTTTTGCGGTTTGTATCCACACTGCAAGCCGCAAAACCGGCAGAGGCTTCCGCAGAAGCCGCATACCCCCTCGGAGAGCCCACGATACTTTGCAGCCGCAGGATGAAAGTATCATAGTGG
>OGGG01001182.1_pt1 | contig 22637 bp, 33 predicted proteins | sample 1571201 | NCBI WGS metagenome assembly OGGG01 (sample SAMEA2581946, study PRJEB24529) | metagenome | biome: Human gut stool | place: China | collected 2011 | reverse complement strand
AATATCATTTTCTGCATCGCCTGCGGCAACGGTATTGCAAAGCGGAATGCCGGTATATTCACAGAGAAATGCTACAGCGGCACCTTTGCTGATGCCAGGTGCGACATGTTCCAGATATTCATTGCTGGAGAAGAAGCGGTCTGCTTTTCCCTCTGCCCATTCGTTTGTTTTTTCCTGATAATCCACCAGATGTTCACGGTTATCGTAATCGACAACCAGGACTTTGACCGGTTCGGATTTCAGGGCGGCTGTTACATCCGGAACAACACGGTAAGGAAGTCTGGTGATGGACGAATAACGTTTCACTTCTTCGGTGTCATGTTCGGTAAGAATCTCACTGTCGGAGTAGGTCTGACAATGAAGTCCAAGGCGGTGTGCTTCATCGAAAATATGTCGTACCAGAGGCATGGAAAGAGGTTTTTTAAAAATGCTTTTTTTCCGGTACATATCATAAATTTCGCCGCCATTAAAAGAAATGACAAAACATCCTTTTCTGATAAAACCAAGTTCCTTTGCCTGCATTTTGGCACTTGCCAGTGGGCGGCCGGTAGAGATGACAATCTGGTGACCGGCTTCCAGAGCCTGTTCGATTGCCTGACGGTTTCCGTCGGAAAAAGTTTTCGCATCGGTAAATAAAGTACCATCAAGATCCAGGAAAACAGCTTTGGTACGTTTTTCCTGTTCCAGGAGTTCTTCCAGTGCATCGTCACTGTCGCTGATCCAGATATCTTCTTCTTTGGCAGTCAGCCCCAGGTATTCGCGAAGTGTACAGTCCTCATCACTGAAGTTCCATTTGTCTGTTAAAGAGAAAATTTCGTCAAAAGGAACCTCTCCTAACATAAAACGTTCTCTGAATTTCATAATATAAAAATCCTCCTAATATAAAAATCCTTTTCATGCTGTTTTGTTTCTGTCTCTGTGTTTTCTTTAGTTTTCAAGTGCAGAGTCCGGGATGTGCAAATTGCCGCGTCCGACACCGAGGTCTATGTCTGGTTTGTTGGTGCCATGAAAATCCGAGCCACCGGATATGGCAATTCCCATTGTCTGTGCGAGATGACGGATCTTCTTTTCCTGTGAGGGGGTATGGGTGGAATACATAGCTTCGATTCCATTTAGTCCTTCAGATTTCAGATTGCGTATCAGATCTTTTAATTGTGCATCAGAAAAATGATACTGCATTGGATGAGCAAGTACAGCGATGCCGCCAGTCTGATGAATCAGACGGACTGCCATCTGTGGTGTGACTTTTTCACGCGGGACAAAACAGGGAGCGTGATCGCCAAGATAACGGGAAAACGCTTCTCTCATGCTGGAAACATAGCCATGCTCATATAGAAACCGTGCAAAGTGTGCACGCGTCAGGACGGCATCTCCGAACTGCGTTTTTAACTGTTCCATGGAAACCGCGATTCCTTTTGCGGCCAGCTTTTCTGTCATTTTACGGTTGCGTTCGTTGCGAGAGTCCTGAAAGCGTGTCAGTTCTGAGCAAAAATGTAAGTCATGCCAGTCGAAATCAAGACCTACGATGTGAACATCTTTGCCCTGGTATTCGGTGGAAAGTTCGATGCCGGAAATCACTTCTACAGGCAGATCTCTGACGGATTCAAATGCCTCAGAAAGACCGGAAACGGTATCATGGTCGGTCAGAGCAAAAGCCGAAAGATGCTGCGAGATGGCATGCTCTGCCAGTTCGGCGGGGGTAAAAGTGCCGTCAGAATGAGTAGAATGCACATGAAGATCTATCATAGTATAATACCTCCAGTCAGCTTATTTCATACGTATTTGCCGCGAGACGTTCAATGCAATGCCCATTTCTGCCATCAGAAACAGAATCGAAGTACCACCATAACTGATAAATGGAAGCGTAACACCGGTTGTTGGAATAAAATTCAGTACAACGGCGATATTCAGTACAACCTGAAGAGCGATATGCGCGAAAATACCGGTTACAATCAGGGAACCGAGCAGATCTGGTGCATTTTGGGCAATAAACATAAGACGGTACAGCAAAAAAACAAATAAAATGGTCAGGAGCACTGCACCGAAAAGTCCAAGCTCTTCGCAGATGATCGAGAAGATCATGTCGTTCTGGGCTTCCGGAATAGATTGGATTTTCTGCGTACTGTTTCCAAGGCCTTTGCCGAACAGACCACCGGAACCGATGGCATACAATCCCTGAAGTACCTGATAGCCGCCATTGTCAGAGTATTTTTCCGGATCAAGCCATACCAGAATACGGTTCAGACGAAAGCTGTCGCTGGTACCGATGTTTGCTACAAGAATGCGCAATCCGATGACCGCCGCAGCCAGACCGCCGCAGCCGAGAATGATAAAAGGTCTTGTCTTCGGATGTGCAACAAATATCAGAACGCAGGTCATACCCAGGATGATCAGAGCAGTACTTAAGTTATCGGTAAATTTCCAGGTCAACAGGAACGTGATAATACCAAAAGCGGCAACGATCAGAGGCGCTTTCAATCCCTTCATCTGCCGCCCCAGTTTAATGATCAGAACGGAGATAAATAAAATGATCGCAAGTTTTGCCGGTTCGGCAGACTGGAACTGAATCGGACCAATCTTGATCCAGCGTTTTGCACCATTGACTTCATGTCCGATAAACTTTGTGATAAAAAGCAGGAAATTGGAAAATACATAGAAATAACCTGCATATCGGGAATAAAAATGATAATCAACCATGGAAGCGATGAAAATTACCGCAAATCCTAACAGGCTGTAGATTGCCTGTCTTTTAAAATAGTACATATCGCTGCCCCATTCGACCTGAGCTTCGTATGCACTTGTGCTGTAAAGCATGATAAGACCAAAACAGGTCAGCAGAACAACACTTGCCAGAAGATTATAATCGTAATAATCAGCGGAAAGCGTTAACAAACGTCTGTGCCGCCTGGAGTTGGTTCTATTTGTATTTGTCTGTGCCATATGAACTGCCTTTCTTCTTATTCTAAGCTAAAATATTTTGAAATTACTGTTTATAATAGCATATTTTTGAAACGATGAAAACCCTGTATTAGGAACCATTTTTCAGATTCTTCATAAACTGATATTGAACTTATTATTTTATGGAAGGAATCACAGATGCAGAACCAAAATTCTTGTTGCCAGGGTTTGAACCAGGATTCCTGTCTGCAACAATATGCTCTGGCAATGGCATATGTTCCATGGCAGAAATTTGATAAATCTTTTTCTTTAGGTCATGCGCTTCAGGTTGGAACCATTTTTCCGTGCCTGGAAAAACCATTCTGTGGAAAAGGAGGAAGATGCAGATGAATCAGTGCAGAGGAAACAATTCCTGTATGCGAAATGCAAGCTTTAATCAGCAGAGAGGATGCTGCCCCAATATGGAAAGAAGAATGCAGACACCGCTACAGGAGCAGGCGGATTGTCAGCAGAGGACACAGCCAGACAGAAGAAGTCTGTTAAAAGAGATAAATGAATGTAGTTTCGCAGTAAATGATATGCTTCTTTATCTGGATACCCATCCATGTGATGAAGCAGCACTTTCCTATTTTATGGAGCATAAAAACCGCCGGGCAGCAGCACTGAAAGAATATGCAAAATATTATGGACCGCTGACGATCGACACGGCAGATGATGAGGCAAGTGAAAGTTTCTTGTGGGTAGAAACACCTTGGCCATGGGAAGGAGGAGGCTGCTGATATGTGGAATTATGAAAAAAGACTGCAGTATCCGGTCAACATCAAAAATCCAGATGGAAGAATTGCACAGATTATTATGAGTCAGTACGGAGGACGGGAGTGCAGTAACCTATAATACGGAAAACCCGCCAGATATGCGGGTTTACGAGAAATAGAAGTGGAAGAGGAGCTGCTGGTGTTCCTTATCATACACAATGTCTTCGACAATCGAGCGGATCAGCTGACCTTTTATCTGCTGGTCACATTCCGGGTCTGAGATCATATCATATACATTCCGGATCTGGGAGAGCATTTCCGGTCTTGACAGTTCCCTGGAAACGGATGCCGTGAGTTTTTCCAGTTCTTCGGTAATGGAAGCACGCTCATCGGCGATACGCTGCTTGTTCTCTCGGTATTCTTCCAGCGTGTCAATTTCCTCTTCAAATGCCAGACGGATTCGCTTCTCGCGGCGGTCAAGTGCGGCGAGCTTGCTATGCAGTATGCCGGTATCGGCATGATCTGAATCAGCAGAAATGTAGTGATGCTCGAACGAGCCGCCGGAGAGGATATCCCTGAAATTCTCCAGAACCGTCCGCTCCAGCTTCTTCACACTGATCGAGACACTTTCCTTGTGGAATCCCTTGGAATACTTCCAGCACTGGAAAAATGGGACAGCAGACTGATTGTAACCGAGACTTGCACCACATATCGGGCACTTCACCAGACCGCTCAGCCAGTGTCGGCAGGTGGAGACATTGCGCCGCTTTTTTGGCTGGTACATGCCGTCCATCCGACGGATACGTTCGTTAAACCGTTCTTCCGGAAGACGTACCTCATGTGTCCCCTTGAATTCGATGCCGTTCCAGGAAACATAGCCGATATAGAACCGGTTCCGCAGCAGTCGCCGGATTGTCCGGGCTTCGAACGGATTGCCGCGTCTGGTGTGGTATCCGGCGGCATTTAAGCGGCGGGCGATCGCAGTCACATCCAGCTGTTCAAGATCATACAGATCAGAGATATACTGATAGATCTTATATTCGTCCTCAACGATCACATGTGGTTTGCCTTCGCCGGCAGCAGCATAACCAAGCACCGGTGTAGTCTGGTATCCGCCTCGCAAGGCTTTTTCTTCCATGCCACGCCGCACTTCCTGGGACAGGTTGTAGGAATAGAACTCATCGTTCCATTCAATGATCATCTCGATCAGCCTTCCATACATCCCCTCACTGATCGGCTCCGTGATGCTGACCACATCAATACCACATTTCTTACGCAGGATGCTCTTGTAGAACACAGATTCATCCTGATTTCTTGCAAATCTGGAAAACTTCCAGACCAGAATCACATCGAACGGTCGTGGCTTCGTCTTTGCCGTGGCGATCATTTTCTGAAATTCCGGACGGTTATTTGCAGATTTTCCGGAAATACCGTTTTCTATGTAGATATGTTCGCCGTTTACGATAATATTATTCTTTTTTGCGTAATCGATCAGCAGACGCTTCTGTGCATCCGGGGACAGTTCCTCCTGTCGGTCCGTGCTGACACGGATATATAATGCTGCATAACAGAATGATTTCACATAGATCACCTTCTTCAAATTATGTAAAAAGGGTATAAAAAATACACCCTATGCAACCAGAAGGATGTGTGATATAATGCTCTTGCTTATGGAGATTATATCACGCAGTCCTTCGGGATTTGCAGGTTACAATCTTAGCAGATCCGCTTCGGTGCTGGTAACATCGGGGCGGTTTTTATGCTATTTATTATTTTCTAATATTTTTTGCTCACGCTCGATTTGCTTAATACTTTTAGTGGGGGTAGGCAAATTCTCAGGCATAGTGCCACCTAGTTCTTGAATAGTTTGGCGGACTTTTTGACCAACCTGATAATGTGTTTGATTTGCCATTTCTTTTCCAAATATATGATCTCTTCGAAGCTTTTCATCTGTTTGCGTTGCACGAAATAAGTTTGCAGCCAATTCAGTACTGCCCATATGATCCAATATTTTTTGAGTTTTCTTTAATCCCTTACGGGCGTGTATTTCTTTTACACCAAGACCACCATATAATCCCTGATATCCTTTATTTTGAAAAATAGCATGCTTTGATTTTCTCAATACAGTCGTTTTTACAATTTCCATACATGCGTTCGACACTTGCACAGGAGGCAATCAGCTGAATAAGTTCAGGAGTTATAAAATCACGATTCTCTTCGCTGATAGAATTTGTATAATTTAATATCTCCCCAGCAGAATTCATATGGTAAATAGAATTCATATATTCATTGATGCTTAAACGATAATTGGAGAAGTCAGTATTGCTGTTTTCCTCCTTGGAAACATCTGGAGTTTGCAGACTCCAAGGGCAATCCTTATCAGAAGCAGTTACAATAGTATTATCAGATATATATTTTCTGATAAATACTTTTGCATATTTGATTAAAGGAATCACATCCTCTGATATATTGCACGGAGCCAGGGCACTGATTGTGGCAGCAAAGTTTTCTGTAAGCTGGAAATTTGAAAATCCTATATGTCGAACAGTATATTCTTCATCAAAAATAGTGAAGAAGGAAATATCAGCGAGTACAGCAGATATTTTTTCAAGAGACTTTCCACTGACCGTTGCAGAAACAGCGGGTTTCTCTAATGTGGATAATAATGATAAAGATGCGATTCGGAATTCTAAATCAGGATTGTAGTTCACAATTTCTATTTTGGTAGCAGAAGGTGCTATTTTTCCTTTGTGTTCAAGCTTTACGGCAGTACCGTTTGCGATTACGCCCATAATGTCAGAAGAAAACGTGGTATAATCGATGTCCAGACCGATAATTCCATCAGCACCAAGAGCAGCAGCATTTTGCATTAACATATTAGTTGCTGCTTCTCGAGCCTGTTTCAGTTTGGAAGAGTAAGAAGTACTGTTGATGCCGAACAGATCCGAAATACTGGCATCGAGACTACTGAAAAATCCGGTACCTAGCACACATTCACCTGAACAAAATCCTAAGTACTCTGTAATTTCATAGTTTTCAAAGTTAAAACCAGATGTAAGTTTCATAACTCTATTCTCCTTTGAATATTTTTTTGGCTTTTAAAAATAATAGCAGTATGAAAATACTATTATATGACTACATCATCAAACACGACCTGACATTTCGCCAGGTAGCCGAATTAACCGGCATCCCACGTTCTACCGTCAGCGAAATTTTGCCCGTAATTCTACGACACGTCCAATGATTCGAACAGGTTTCTCTATAATTTCCTCGTTTGAAAAGAACATAGGTTCATATTTAGGGTTTGTAGATATCAGGGCAATACCAGTCTGATATTTTTTAAGCCGTTTACATGTAGCGTCTGTGCCATTTACAGTAGCAATCACAATATCTTCTGAGTCTGCATCATCCTGTTTTCTGACAATTACAGTATCCCCATTGCTGATCTTAGGTTCCATACTGTCTCCACTGATCTGTAAACCAAAGTATTCGCCAGTCTTAGCCATTTCTTCAGGGATTTCTTCTGTATCTATAATATCCTCTATCATTTCAAGTGGAATACCAGCGGCAACACGACCGTAAACGTTGATAACGGTGGATTTACGGGAAGTAGTAGAAGTAGAATGATCTTCTACTAAATCGGCTTTTGAAATACCAAAGTAATTTGCCATAAGTTCAATTTTATCTATTCTTGGATATGAATTACCTTTTACCCAGTCAGTGAAAGTAGTGTATTTTACACCAAGAGCCTCACACATATCATTTCTTGTTTTTTGGTACTTGTCCATATAAAATTGGATGTTTTTAGCCATTATTTTTTTATTTCCAAGAGTTGTTTTGTTTGAGCGACCTAAAAGATAATTGATGTCTACATTAAAAAAATCAGCAATTAGTTCCAATGTTTCAAAATCTGGTTCGCGTGCACCTTTTTCATACATTCCAATGGTGCTTCGAGATATCTTTAATCTTTTGGCAAGTTCTTCTTGGGTTAATCCTTGAGAAGTACGTAAAGTACGCAGAATGTTTTTAAAAATTCCCATCTGTTCACCTCCATATAATTAATTATATATCGCTTTGGAAAGCAATTGCTTTTCCAAGTATATGCACCTCATTTAATTCTTCGCCTGAAAAAATCATATCTTCATATTTAGAATTTTCAGCCTTTAAAATCAACAATCCTTTTTCGTGGTAATAAAATAGCCGCTTTAATGTAGCTTCAGAATTGTTATTTATTACAATGGCGGCAATATCGCCATTGTCAACAGTATCCTGCTTACGTATGAAAACGATATCTCCATCGTTAATCCTTGCCCCAATCATGCTATCACCAGAGGCACGTAAACAGAAATCAGCTTTTATATCAGCACCAGCCAGAATGTAACTTTCAAAATTTTCGTTAGTATATTTAGGCTGCCCGCAAGCAATTTCTCCGAGCATGGGAAATTGTTTTAACTCTATAGGAAAAACATTTGTGATATTTCTTTTTAAGGATTCTTGGTAAGGTGAATCAACGGAACTTTCTGGAAGTAATGATATAGATTGATCGTCATCCATAAGTTTTAATAAAGAATCCAGTTCAATTCCCATTCCGTAGGCAACTTTAGCTATAGATGGAAGAGTAGGTGAAATAGGTTTGTTGTTCCTGGGATTAATATTGTTTTCAAGCATTGATATATATCCTTTGCTAAGCGAACAACTGTTTGCAAAATCGCCCATACTTATATTATTTTGCTCGCGATATTTTTTTATGATATCGCCTAATGTCATATAATGATCACCTCCTTATTTTTGTTTAGTATATTATACAATGCGAAAGTGAAATAGTCAACAAAATTGTTTAACATACTTGACAGTAAAGATAAAAGATGTTATTATGCAGATAGTTCAACATGATGAACAGAAAGGAGGAGCAACATGGGATATAAAATTAGAGAATTTAGAAATGAAATTAAAATGTCTCAAGATGAACTTGCTAAGAAAAGCGGTGTTTCCAGAACGATAATTTCAGGGTTGGAAAGTGGTACGCTTACAACAACTACCACAGATACGCTTTTGAAAATTGCAAAAGCATTAAATAGAAAAGTAGCAGATATTTTTTTTGAGGAATAGTTCAACATATTAAACTATATACCAAGAATAAGAGAAAAAAACGACAAAGTCAATGGCAGGAAACACAGAAAGCAGGGTAGAAGATGAAAGAACCAATGAAATTAGAAGTAAGAAATGAAGGAGCCAAAGGGATTTATCTGGTACTGGATGGCAAAGAGCTGCACCATGTAGAAGCATATGAAATAAAGAGTTCTGACTTTGCAGGGAAAGCAGAACTCTCGTTGAAGATGCTTGTGAGTTTTCCGGTTAACCAAGGAAATGCTTGAGAGCTACTTCCTTGGCGATTTCTATAAGGATGGGCAATGATGCATTAGTACCTTTTTCAAGTACTTTTTTCCATATAGGTTCAGTGCTGATATTGGCAAGAAATTCATGACCTTGAGGTGTCAAGTCACCAACAAGTACATTTTTGCCAGATTCATAATAATGAACGTTTTCAATAAGTCCAGATTTTTCAGCTTGCCTGATGTGGTAGATGATTTCGTCGTGTTCATATCCTACAAGAAAATCAGAATCAATATTATTGGCATTGTATTCCCAATAGGTGTCGAAGTCACAAACATCCTCGACGGTCAGGAGAATTGCACGGATACAATTGGGATTAAGTTTCATTTATGGTTTACTCCTTTCTTAAGTACTTGGCTGTTGCAGCAGCCTGTACGACAAGAATAAGAGGAAAAAACGATAAAGTCAACATAGCAGAACATAAAACAGGGTAGGTAAAAAAAGAGTATGACTGAGTTTGCATATATACGTGTCAGCAGTCGGGATCAGAATGAAGATCGACAATTGTTGGCATTGAAGGAGCTGAATATTCCGGATAAAAATATTTTTATTGATAAACAGTCCGGAAAAGACTTTAAGCGTCCACAATACAGAAAAATGGTTCGGCGTATCAAAAAGGATGATCTGCTTTATATCAAAAGCATTGACAGATTGGGGCGTAATTATGCGGAAATACTGGAGCAGTGGAGAATTCTGACAAAAGACAAAGGAATTGATATTGTGGTTCTTGATATGCCACTTCTGGATACCAGAAAGGACAAAAACCTCATGGGAGCATTCATAGCAGATCTGGTGTTGCAAATTCTGTCTTTTGTGGCAGAAACTGAACGGGCAAATATCAAACAGCGTCAGGCAGAAGGAATAGCCGCTGCAAAAGCTCGAGGCGTTAAATTCGGAAGACCGCACAAGGAAATGCCGGATAACTTTGACGAACTTGCTACGATGTGGCTCAATGGACAGATTTCAGGCAGTAAAGCCGCCAAAAAATGCGGAGTATCACTGTCAACATTCAGGAATAGAGCAAAACAATTGGTTTAATCAAAGGATGAATGGAGAGGGATTATGGACAGCCAAAGCATCGGATCCGGCTGTTTTGAGGTGAAAAAGCAGGGTAACAGGTACAAACACTTTTACATAATTTACACAGGGAGAGTGATCATATGGCGAAATTAAAATGTGTGAACAAGGTAAGAATCAATGGAGAACTGAAAGACCAGAGCGATTTCACGGAAGAGGAATTCCGTAAAATCATGGAACAGCTTTCAGACAGAGCCATGCAGAGAATGGGATATGAGAAAGTAAAGGAAGATAAGACCGCCTGAGCAGGCGGGGCGGGGAAAGGACAAGCAGATGAAAAGAAGGGAAAAAATCAGCCTGATCGGTGAGGTGGTTAGTCCGATCGTGGCAACGGTAGCCGCAGGCTTTACATTCTGGTGGCTGGCAAAGTATAGCACGATCTGTGAACGTGACATCGTAGGGACGAGCATCGTCGTGTGGTGTGCGGTGGCTGCGAGAGTGCTGATATGGTTCGAAAAGCGGGAAAGGATGGAAAAAACAAGATAATGGACCATAAACAAGAGATCGTGAATACACTGCAGAGAATGTCAGGGAAGTATTCGGCATACGAGGTTTTTTCCGACTGGATCAAGTGCTGTGCCCTGGCGATCAGCAACCAGAGCGACCTGCTCCGGTGCGAGATATGGGAAAGCCGGGAACAGGAGTATCTTGCGACCATCCGGAAATATCCACCGGAAGAAGCGCAGGAGTTTGCCCGGATGCTTTCGGAACTGACCTTTGCACTGGAGGATGAAATAACAGACGTGCTGGGTGAGGTATACATGGCCGCCGGCATGGGAAATAAATCAACCGGGCAGTTTTTCACACCGTACCATCTGTCGGAAGCAGTTGCCGGGGTGGCAATCCCGGCAGACGTTTCGCCGGCGAAACCATTGGTACTGAATGAACCCAGCACGGGAGGTGGCGGCATGATCATTGCCGCCGCTGAAATATTGAGAAAAAGAGGGCTGAACCACCAGAGGTGCATGGAAGTGGTGGCGCAGGATTTGGACTGGAAGGGCGTATATATGACTTACCTGCAGTTATCTCTTTTGGGGATCAAGGCGATTGTGGTACAGGGCAATACCCTGTCAGAGCCATTTACAGACCTGAGGAGCTACCCGAAAGAACGGGTGCTGCTCACGCCTGCACAAAAAGGAATGTTGATTTGAAAGGAAGAAGCAAGATGGAAGGACAGCAGCCAGATGCACGCCAGAGCCTGTATGAAAGCATACTCCTGGTTCTGATGAACGAAGAGGTGGATATCAGCCGTGTTAAGAATGGGATCTATGTGGCATTGAATGGGTATGAAGTCCAGGAACGAACGACAGAGATTGCGTTGATTTCGCAGGGGAGAAATGAACAGCTGATGAAACGCTTCCTGCTTGCAAAAACCGTCAGGGGATGCACACCGCGGACATTGGAATATTACAGAAGCACATTGAAGTTTGTTTTTGATTATATCAATAAAACGGTGGATGACATTACGTCAGATGATGTGCGGATCTACAGCATCATGCGGATGAGAAGGGATGGAATAACAGCAGTGACCGCAGATAATGAGCTTCGGATCCTGCGTTCGTTTTTCAATTATCTCCAGCAGGAAGAAATTCTCCTTAGAAACCCGATGACGAAAATCGAGCGGATCAAAGCACCAAAGGTAAAAAAAGAAGCGTTTACGGACATGGAGATCGAGAAGATAAGGATTCAGGCAATAGAGACGGGACTTAAGGAAGCCATGATTGTAGAAACATTACTGAGCACCGGTGCAAGGGTTGCGGAACTGTCACAGGTGAAACTGTGTGATATCGAAGGAAAACGCATGCTTGTACATGGAAAAGGACAGAAAGACCGGTACGTATACTTAAATGCTAAAGCGGAGCTTGCAATGAGCCGATATTTAAAGACACGGGACGATGATAACCCTTATCTGATTCCAGGATGCAAAATGGGAAAAGGAGAGCAAAAGGTCGGAAGACCTGCAAAATATAACAGATATGGGCACATAGGAACCAGTGGCATTGAAATCATTGTGAGAAAACTTGCGAAGGCAGCAGGCGTTGCCGAAGGAAACCCGCACAAGTACCGCCGCACCTGTGCAACGATGGCTTTACGCAAAGGGATGCCGATTGAACAGGTATCAAAGATGCTGGGGCATGAGAGAATCGAAACCACGCAGATTTATCTTGACCTCGGTGAGGAAGACCTGAAAGCGGCACACAGAAGATACGTAGTATAGAGCAAAAAGGCATTGCCATGACAGCAATGCCCTCCGCGAATATGCAATATTCCTTAAACGATTATATTGTATCATTTCGCCGGCGAAAATTCAAGCGGCAAAAGCAGCGGCAGGGCCGCTTTTCAACTTGATTTAGACAATTAAAGATAGGAAAACCAGAGGGATGTATACAAGAAAGACTTGGAAGAGTAAAAATGCGATCGAGATAGCAGAATACCATGACTGCAGGTACGGGGCACCGGGGAAAAGCAGGACAAAGAGAAGGAAAGCCACACCGGAAGAGATGGAGAAGCAGAACCAGCGGAACCGGGAGAGGAAAGCCAGACATAAGCTGTGGGCGAACTTCAAGGAAGACGACTACTTTTCAACCTGGACGTTTAAGAAGGAAAGCAGGCCGCAGGACATGGGAGAGGCAAAGCAGATATTCAGCAAAGTGATCGGGACCATCCGGAGGGAATACAAAAAGCGTGGGCATAAGCTCCGGTGGATCCGCAACATAGAAGTAGGCACAAAAAATGCCTGGCATATCCATATCGTGCTGAACCGGATACCGGACACGGACCTGATACTGAAAAAAGCCTGGACATATGGAGGGATCCATAATGAACTGCTGTATACAAGCGGGGAATTCACGAAACTGGCAGTGTATCTGTGCAAGACACCGAAGACGGACAAGCGTCTGAAAGAGAACAGTTATTCAACGTCAAAGGGATTGGCCGGGATCGATCCAAAGAAGCGGGTCATGAAGGGCAAGACCTGGAAAAAGGAGATCAAACCACCGAAAGGCTGGTACATCGACAAGGAGAGCGTCCGCCAGGGCGAGAATAAACTGACCGGGCAGCCATACCGGACTTATATCCTGTTCCGGATACAGAGGGAATAAAGACACGGTAATAGGGCAGAAAATCACTAAAAACAATAGATAAAGACAAAATATGTGGACAGTGTGCATAAAATGTGTACAACTACAAGGAATAGGGCAGAAATGCGATAAAAGGGAGTCCACAGAAAGGAGAAACCAGTGGAAGAACATAGGGTAAAAGTAAAAGCATACATAAAAGTGACCAGCTGGCAATATGCCTGGATGCTGGAATATAACGGACACCGCCTGTACGGTGAAGGAGAAGGGAGCACGCACAGCGTAAACCGGAAGCTGACAGCGATTGAAGCCCTGGCAGACATGCTGGGACACATGAACAGGGGGGCAGTGATCGACCTGGAAATCAATGAGATGAACGTTGCAAACTACATCAACAGTGGATGGCTGGGCAAGTGGAAACAGAATAACTGGAAAACCGTGGGTGGTGTCGGGGTTAAATACGCAGAAACATGGAAAACAGTACGCTTTGAGCCACATGCACTCCGTGCGAAATACGTCCGCGGGCTGGAGATACCGGCATGAGCGGCGGGTGGGACGGGTTTTTACTTCCGAAAAGCAGCAGGAAGAAAAGACGGAAGAAACACGGCAGGAGCATCATGCAGACAGGGAAATACTGCTATCTGTGCGCCAGGCTGTCCGGGGATTACGGGCGAAAGCCTGTGCAGAAGCACAACATAGTCTTTGGACGGGGCAACCGACAGATATCAGAGGAACTGGGGCTGACCGTCTACCTGTGCGACAGGCACCATGAACACGGACCGGATGCAGTCCACATGAACCATGAAACAGCACGCCTTTTGCAGGCAGATGCCCAGGAAACTTATGAACAGACGCACACAAGGGAGGAGTGGATGGAGAGAATTGGGCGAAACTATATCAAACTATAAATGGCAGAAACAGTTCGAGAAAGAAGGGGGAAAACAATGAACAAGGTAATATTGATGGGACGGTTAACAAGAGACCCGGAGGAAGTTAAGAAAGTCTGGACGCAGGCGTTGAGAGAGCAGGGTGTAGATGTGTGAAGAAGGAGAAAAGCAGGCGTGAAATTACGGAAGAATTATCTGGGCTGCTGGAAAGCCACATAGACCCTAAGCGGGATACGAGGGTTTATTGGGCTAAGGAAGTGACATTTGATTATGCCACAGGGCACGCTGTACGGGTGGATTATATGCTGTTTAAACCGGTCAACAATACAGTTTCCGGAATTGAAAAGGGTGATTTCTGGTGCTATGAAGTGAAATCATCCGTCGAAGATTTCCGTTCGGGGCATGGTCTGAATTTTATCGGGGATTACAACTACATTGTTATGCCGGAAAAAGTATATGAAACAGTAGCATTGGAAATCCCGCATCATGTAGGGATCTATGTACCGGGAAATAACGATCTGACCTGTATCAAAAAAGCAAAACGACATAATCGGACAAGACCGGTATCGGAAATGTTATTGATGATGTTCCGGTCAGCAGCAAGAGAAAGGAGAATGAAGCATGACAGAAGCAATGATGATCACGAGAGAAATGCGGGACAGCAGAGCAGAAAAGGTCAGCAAAATCATTGAAAATATCAATCGGGATATTAAAAGAGCATCAGAAAAAGGCTTGCATGAATGCTATTTTGCTTGCTCAAAAGACAACTATTTGCAGGCACCGTTTTACAAAGAAGTCAGAGAAAGATTCGAGAGCTACGGTTACAGAATTAAGCCAACCGGTTATATTGACGGTGCATGGCAGCGGACTGAGCATATTGAATGGTAGGTGAGAACATGAAAAGGATGACAGATACAGAGGAACATGGAACGGAAGATTATGGATGGTTAGAGCCAGACGGCACGTTCCACGAAGTAGAGTGGGGGAATCATCAGGAGTGGGCGAATGACTATCTGGACAAGAATCTGACACAAGAGGAACGGTTCGCTGCGATGGTGGAGATCAACGCATCAGGAATGGTGAAAAGCACACCGGAAGTTATCGGAGCAGCGGATTATCTGGTCAGAAGAGGATGGGTGCTTCTGCATAATCCACAGCAGGGAACCGCGATTCCTACAAGGGACACAACAAGAGAGTACACGAAGGCACAGAAAGAGTTCTTGTATGACTATTACATGGAAAGGGATTGCACAAAGGAAGCAAACGCTATATGGCGTAATGAATGATGAGAACACAACAATACCTGTGGCTGGCGGTGACCGCGGATGAATATGAATTGCCGCTGGTCGTTGAGGATACGGCAGCGGCATTAGCAAGGCGGCTGGGAATCAGTGAGGATACCGTCAGGGTGATGGAATACCGCGGAAAAAACGAAAAGTACAGGAGAACGAGAAAAGGACCGATGCCGGGCTTTGGAACCCGGTACAAGGTCCGGAAAGTGGAGGTGGATGGATAACATGGCAATATACCATAAAACATTACAGTATCACGAAGATACTACAGAAAAGAGAAGCCTGAATGATAAGGACATTAAGTTCTTGATGGAATTGCAGAAAGAAATGAATACGCAGGACACGACAGGAACGGCTGAACCGAGATTCTGGGTCATCAAGGGAAGCGAGAGAGTGCAAGACGATGAGAACGCAGACGAACTTGTCTTGCAATCAGATGGAAGCACCGTTACAAGCACAACGGAAGAAACAGTGAAGTACCTCAATGATAATATCCTGTCAGACTGCAATATCAATCGGGAAAACTGCAAAATTGGAAAGGGGTGTATATTGGATTTTATACTGATGTATACGGAAGATGGAGAAGAAGAGTATGAGGACTTGATAGCGGAGGAAGTGAATGAATTTCTTGCCAATAATGGATATGATGATGTCAGGATAGTTGGTATTTCGTTCAGACCAGTTGTGTATCCGAACACGATGTTCCTGACAGAAAAAGAAGCAAGGGAGCATCTGGAACGAAACCATTACCACTATTCAGAAGATGCACATACCTACTGCATGTGTGCCTGGAGATCTCCGGAAGTATGGTGGCTGTGGAAGATATTGCAGGAGGTGAGATGGGATGAATTACGACAGAACGTGTAACACATGCAGATACCACGACAGCAGAGGGGTCTGTGTGTGCCCGAAGAGTGAAGAGTTCAGAGATGTTACAGTGAACGCATACTGCTGTGGACAATACGAAAGAAGCTGGAAAAAAGCCATGGTTGAGGCGTTCATGAAAGGGGCGGGAAGATGAGCGATGAAAGCAGCTGAGAAGAACGCCAAACGGCGGGCACATTATAACCATCTGGAGCGTGCAGTGGATGCTGATGCAGCCAGAAGATTCCATGAGCCGACTTACATACAGCGAACCCCGCACTATGTGAAACAGGTATATGACCAACTGGAACTGGCAGCAGGCCTGAGCGGGTTCGAGATTGCCGCCCTGAGGGACAGACGGACCGGCAGGGAATACTATAAGGCAGATAACGAAGTACATGAAAGAAAATAATAGCAAGGAAATGCATGAGGGGAGGCGATGCCGGTGGAGATGACAGAAAACGACAAAAAGAAAGCGTTCCTGCGAAGATACCGGGAATGTGAACGGAGGGAGCAGGAGATCCTGGAAGAGATCCAGAGGCTCCGGATGGACAAGATGTTCCCGTCAGTTGTCAATGACGGGATGCCGAAAGGCAGCCAGCAGTCCGACCTGTCGGATTATGTGGCAGCTATAGAAAGACAGATCGGACGGTTGAAACGGGAACGGCTGAAAAAAGTAAGGACACGCGAACAGATCGACCTGGCGATCAGACGTATGGAGAACCCGGCTGAACAGAGGGTGCTGCGGCTGCGGTATCTGTGTGGGCTGAACTGGAAAGAAATCGGAGAAAAAATGGGGTATAACGAAAGACAACCCCAGAGAATCCATGGGAGTGCGTTAAATAATTTCAAGATGTCGTAGAATGTCGCACTCCACCTGTGATATAGTGTAATCAGTTCAGTTTGGGAATGATGCTGACATGATTGATTCTTTTCATTTACCTCCAAGTATTTTTGACAACTGCCGGGTCTCAACAGCCTGGCAGCATTGGAACATAGCTCAGTCGGTGAGAGCAGCTGGCTTATAACCAGTGTTGTCGAAGGTTCGAGTCCTTCTGTTCCGATTCCCCTGATTGGGGCATATAAGAATCCTTTCTCAAAATAATATTTTCCACAGGAAGACATCTGGCAGTGCCGGGTGTCTTTTTGTGTACTCAAAAATAACAACAGAACAAAGGAAGGTGAGGTGATTGGCAAACAATGAAAACTTAGTTCAATATAGTGGACGAAGTCGAAAGGAAGTCGAGGAAATTAACAGAAAAGGCGGTCAGGCATCCGGGAAGGCAAGGCGGCGAAAAGCAGAGTTCCGGAAGACGTTGAACGCCCTGCTGACAGCGGAGATTGACAACCCGGAGTGGAAGCCGTTCCTGGAGTCGATCGGCCTGGACTGTACACTTGAATCTGCGATGCTGGCGGCTCAGATCCGGGAAGCGATGCAGGGCAATACAAAAGCCGCTTACTTCGTGGCTCAGTATGCAGGGCAGAACGGAGCGGCAGAGGAAGACATCCGCAACAAGGAAGCAGATACAGAGCTTAAGAAAGCGAGAAAACAGGCAGTCACAGGTGAGAATGAGACGGACGAGGCACTTGAGAAGCTGGATGCGATACTGAAGGAGGTGCGTGACAATGCAGTTGAGCAAAATGCAGAATGAATACATCGTGAACGCAACGCACCGCTGGAACATTAAATCCGGGGCAGTACGTTCCGGGAAGTCTTTTGTGGATACGGCTTTCGTCATTCCGTTCCGGATCCGTGAGAGAGCGGGAAAACCGGGGCTGAACGTGATCCTTGGCGTGTCGAAGGAATCCATCGAGCGAAACGTGCTCCAGCCGATGCGCGAGGTCTACACCGACAAGCTGGTCGGCAACATCAATAACCGCAACGTTGCAAGGGTATGCGGGGAGGATGTCTACTGCCTGGGGGCGGAGAAGGTCAGCCAGGTTGCCAAGATCCAGGGTGCGAGCATCAAATACTGCTACGGGGATGAGATCGCCAAGTGGAACAAAGAAGTGTTCCAGATGCTCAAATCACGACTCGATAAGCCTTACAGCTGCTTTGACGGGTCATGCAACCCGGAGCATCCTACCCACTGGCTGAAAGAGTTCCTGGACACACCGGAGCTTGATATCTACCTGCAAAAGTACACGATCTTTGACAATCCGTATCTGGATCCGGCTTTTGTGGAGCAGCTCTGCAGGGAATACGATGGCACCATCTACTACGACCGCCTGATCTTAGGGCTCTGGAAGCGTGCAGACGGTTCGATCTACAAGAAGTTTGCGGATCACCCGGAAGCGTTCCGGTGCAGAATCGTAGGACGCCCTGGCAGTAACCCGGACTGTAAGGAGTTCCGGAAGCAGGACCTTGTATCCATCGAGGTCGGTCTGGACTTCGGCGGCAGCCAGTCCGGCCATGCGTTCGTGGCAAGAGGGTACACGGACAATTACCGGGAAGTGATCGCCCTGAAATCCCGCCGGGTCATGGCAAAAGAGAAAGACGACCCGATCGACAGCAACCGCCTGGATGATCTGTTCTGCGATTTCGTGCAGGATGTGATCGACCAGTATGCGGATGTTGTGAGGCACTGGGATACCATCGAATACTGCAACGTAGAAACGGTCTTCTGGGACAATGCAGAAACCGTGCTGGGTAATTCCATACGGAACGCAGTCGAGAAGCGTTTCCCGTGGATCAGCGTGAGACCGGCAAAGAAGAAACGGGTAAATGACCGTATCAATGCGACCGTCAGGCTCATGGGAGCCGGGCGGTTTTTTCTTACAGACGACTGCGAGAGCCTGAAAACAGCATTTTCGGATGCGGTCTGGGACAAGGAGAAACAGGATGATGAGCGGCTGGATGATGGCAGCACGGACATAGACAGCCTGGATGCGTTCGAGTACACCATAGAACGCGACCTGAAGGAACTCATCCGGGAGGTGGAGGATGTTTGATTTTGCAAAAAGGATATGGAGAGAGGTGAGGAGATTGTTTGATTATACGACACTGAAAACAGTCCTGGGGCGTGAGCTGACGCTGTCACAGTCCATGGTCGAAGCCCTGGAAAGCTGGGGCGGCATGATGGACGGAAAGGCACCGTGGTGCGTGGATCCGGTGGTGTCGCTTCGGATCGAGTCCGGTATCTGCCGTGAATTTTCGGATGCGGTGCTGGTTGAGATGGAAAGCTCCATCCTGAACAATGACCGGCTGGATGCGGCTTACCAGAGGGGGCTGCTGGATCTGAACGAGAATTTACAGGATGGTCTTGGCTTCGGTTCTTTTATCCTGCGGCCGCTGGGGGCGGACAGGACCGAGTTCGTCACGGCTGATAAGTTCGTGCCGGTACGCTTCGATGATTCCGGGAAACCGGTCGATGTCGCTTTTCTGACCGTTAAACGGGTGGGGGAATATGACTATTACACGAAAATGGAGCGTCATTACTTCACAAACGGAAACCTGACGATTGAAAACAAGTGCTACCATTCGCTCGACCGGAATCACCTCGGTACACCATGCAGCCTGGATGCGGTGGAAGAATGGGCAGACACCAACCCGGGACCGGTAACGTATCCAGGAATGGACCGCATGGACTTCGGGTACTACCGGAACCCGCTCAAAAACCGGATCGACGGTTCTTTCTGCGGGGTGTCGATCTTTGACGCTGCCACAGGTCTGATCCGCAAGGCAGACATCCAGGCGGCAAGGCTCGACTGGGAGTATGAATCCGGCGAGCGTGCCGTGCATGTGGATGAACGTGCACTGAAACGCGGGGGCAGGGGCGTACGGATGGCACAGCTCAATAAACGCCTGTACCGCGGCCTGAACATCGAGGACGGCAAGGACAAGGAACTGCTGCGGGAATATTCCCCGGCGATGCGGGACGCTTCCTACATTGCCGGCCTTGAGAAATATTACCGGAACATCGAGTTCACGGTCGGGCTTGCCTACGGCGACCTGTCAGACGTTCAGGAGGTGTCTAAGACAGCGACTGAGGTACGTGTCTCGAAAGCACGGAAATACAACCGTGTGACAGCGATCCAGGAGAACCTGAAAGAGTGCCTGGAGGATTATGCCGCTGCCCTGGCATTCTATAACAGCATGTACCATTCCGGTTATGAATTTGCCTGTAAGTTCAACGATTCCATCCTGACAGATGAGGATTCCGAACGGCAGCAGGACCGCCAGGACGTTTCTATGGGTGTGATGTCTGCGGTTGAATACCGTATGAAGTGGTACAACGAGGATGAGGCGACAGCCAAGAAGAACCTGCCAGTACAAAATACCGTGATGGAGTGATGCCATGGCAGGGGAGAGAACAGCACCGGATGTGCAGCGGATGGGACTGCAGGCTGAGAAGATCTGGAGGGAAGCAGAGCGGCGTATCATGGAGGATGTCATCCGCAGGATAAAAAAGAGTGGTGAGATCACATCAACGGCAGACTACCAGATCAACAGGCTGATCGAGATGGGCAAGTCCCGGGAAGAGGTGGAGCGGATCATCAAGGAGGCACTGGGGGCAACCTGGCCGGAAATGTTCGAGATGTATGACAGGGTAGCGGAATGGGAATATGTCCGTAACCGGGAGATCTATGAACAGGTCAATGATGATTTCCTGACGCCGGAGGACAACAAGTGGCTGCAACAGATCACAGAGGCAGCCAGGAAGCAGACAAAAGACACGCTCGTTAATATGGCACAGAGCTACGGATTTTCAGTCCTGATGGCAGGGAAGCGGGTGTTCACACCATTTGCCGAGTACTACCAGAAATACGTGGATACGGCCATCCAGGACGTTGTGACGGGCGGCACAGACTACAACTCAGCGATCCGGAAAGTCGTCACGCAGATGACGAACAGCGGGCTGAGGGTAGTGGATTACGCTTCCGGCCATACGAACCGGGCAGACGTAGCAGCACGCAGAGCCGTCCTAACAGGCGTGAACCAGATCACGGCACAGGTCAGTGAGCACAACGCAGAAAAACTCGATACAGAGTATTTTGAAGTGTCCTGGCACCCATGTGCGAGGCCGGATCACCAGACATGGCAGGGCAAAGTATTCAGCAGAAAACAGTTGGAAACGGTCTGCGGCTATGGGACAGTAACAGGATTGTGCGGTGCAAACTGCCGGCATACGTTCCATCCGTTCATTCCCGGTGTTTCTGAACGACTCTATCCGGATGACTGGCTGGAAGAACAGAACCAGAAAGAAGCCAAAACAAAGGAATGGAACGGCAAGCAGCTCAATGCCTACGAGCAGACCCAGCAGCAGAGGAAGATGGAGACCGCCATGCGTGCCCAGCGCCAGAAGATTCGGCTGTTGCAGGAAGCCGGAGCTGACAAGGACGACATCATGCTGGAAAAAGCAAAGTACCAGGGACAGCTGAACGAGTATAAGCAGTTCAGCAAGAAGATGGGACTTCTGGAACAGCGTGAACGAATCTATCAGGACGGACTGGGCAAGGTAGCGACCAACACGAAACAGCAGAACGCACGCTATACGCCGGAAATGATGCGAAATGCAAAGAAAGACTCTGAGGAATGGAAAAAATACAAAGATATTTTGGGCGAAGATGCAGGAAGTCTTGCACAGTATCGACAAACAAAGTATAATGATCCTGAAAAGTGGAATCGTATCAAAGATAATGCAGCACAAACGGTAAAAATCAATAAGTTTAAAGCTGATCTAAGCAACGGAAATGTAAACATCAATGTTAAGCAACAAAAGCAGATGGAACATATCCAAGGAACAAAAAAATGGCAGCAAAGAGTAAAACGCGAAATAAAAAGCGGGAAAGCTCCAGATATGTTCTATAAAGATGTTGATGTCGAAAGTCTTATAAAAAAATATGCAGGAAACGGGAAAATACAATTCAGAAAAGGTCAGGAATATCCAATAGAGTATATAGATGCAGATACATACATCGGTAAATCATTTGATTTTGCAACCATGAAATACAAGGACACAAAAAGGTTTGCAATCAGATATTCGTCCAAAGGTGTACATTTGCATCCTGTGCCAGAAAGGAGCTAATATGCCGGAAGTATTAAAAAAGTTATATATGATGACAGCGAATAATAAATATATAAGAGTTAGATTATCCGATGAAAAAATAGTTGAATGTACAGTGGACTGTCTTACTTATGCAAATAAATCAGATGAAGATGATACAGATGAACCGGTTGCATTGGTTATTTTGCGGGACGGAGGGGAGATGCTTCTGTCAGAAAGTGACATTCTGGAAATTATGAAATAGTCCAAGCACGCAGAGATGCGTGCTATTTTTATACCATTTTTAAGGAGGTGAGAAACATAAAAAGCAAAACCTACGAAGAATTTGTTGAAAAATTCAAACCGAAGAAAACGACAGACGACTGCTATACACCGCCGGAAATAT
>OGGG01001178.1_pt1 | contig 22736 bp, 14 predicted proteins | sample 1571201 | NCBI WGS metagenome assembly OGGG01 (sample SAMEA2581946, study PRJEB24529) | metagenome | biome: Human gut stool | place: China | collected 2011 | reverse complement strand
TTCATTTGAGCCTTTTTCTTTGGCTTTGTTTTTTCATAACTTATTTGACACTACCTCCGGGATTTTCTCCCTTTTGAAAAAAGTATAGGAAAGCAAGTGTTCCAGAAGTGTTCCTTTTTGAGGTGTTTACTGCTGTTTTACTGTTTTAATTACTGTAATTTGACATTACAATCCCGGCCTGACGTTCCAGAACCGGAAGAAAGGCCTCGCTCCAGGAATACTGTGCCATAAATTCATCTGAAAATTTTTCTGCTGCATGGATCTGCCCTTCCATCAGTCCATAATAATCACAGGAAACGCCCTTTGTCTCCAGATACATTCGTCCACGCTCGCTGTGAAGCATCCAGAGAAGTCCATGATCCCGCAGTGTATTTTTCAGGTTCATCACTGCTTTTCGGAAACGTCCTTTCACCTGTTCACTGAACGGTTCTTCTTCCCATAACAGATCCACGGCAAATTCCATTTCCACAATGCCGCCCCGTCTTGCCACAAGAAGTGCAAGCAGTTCTTTTGCCTTTCTGCTGCTAAAATCAATCGCATGACCGTTTAAAAACAGATCAAATCTGCCAAACGTGTGGATTTCCAGCTGCATTTCATCTTTTTGTTCCGTTCTTACCAGCCTTCTTGCTTTATCCAGTGCACGGTCCACCTCTTCCTGTCCAAACGGCTTCAGCAGATAATCACAGGCATCCAGCTGATAGGCATCAAATGCGTACTGGTCGTATGCTGTGACAAACGCTGCCTGAAGATCCGGTTTTTCTTTGTGCATCTGATCCAGCAGTTCCAGTCCCGTGATCCCCGGCATCCTGATATCACAAAATGCAAAATCCACCGGATGCCCGGCAACGTACTGCAATGCCTGCTTTGGGTTTACAAATTTTCCGCAAATTTCAATATCTTTGTGTTTTTCACATAAATAGCTTAATTCTTCCAGGATCAATGGTTCATCATCTATCAGAATAATTTTCATCGTCTGTCTCCTCCCATGGAATATGTATTGTCTGCCTGCACCCTTCTCCTTTTCTGCTCTCAATCTCAAGATCCGCATTTAGAAATTCTTTCAGACGCAGCTTCAGATTTCTTATGGCAATCCCGTCTGCATCTTTCAGTTTTTCGGTGTCAAATCCTGCCCCGTCATCCAGGATCTGAACACAGATTTCTCCGTTTTTCCGAAAACTTCGGATCTGTACGGTGCCGCCCTCCATCTTCTGGCAGATTCCGTGACATACCGCGTTTTCTACCAGCGGTTGGATCGTCAGAGGCGGTATCCGGAACTTTTCTTCCTGAAGATCCCACTGAACCTGAAGCCTCTCCCCAAAACGAATCTTTTCAATGTGCAGATACCGCTCAATCGTCTTACATTCTTCCCGAAACGGAATCATCTCTGCAGATTCCAGTGCATTCATATTTCCACGCAAAAATACGGCAAAATCGTAGACTGCCTGTTCTGCCTCTTTCGGACGCGTCCGGCAGAGCACTTTGATCGACATCAGGGCATTTTGCAAAAAATGCGGTTTGATCTGATGCAGTGCAAGCTCCAGCCGAGCTTCCTGGAGCTTCTGCTCAATCTTCGCCGCCTCCAGTGCCCTCTGCTGGATTTTATTCATACGCCAGCGGTCAATGACATTGACGCTCAGATCAAAAGCGATCACTCCGACAAGCATGAAAATACCTCCACTATAAGGAAGCATGCCGATATGTGCGAAATCTGACAATACGATCCCGGTATACAAAAGCAATATGCCTATTTCCCAGATCATATCTTCTCCGGATATTTCTTCTTTTTTGCGATACCCTGCAAAGCGGATCAGCAGTAGCAGCCAGACACCCACGTCCATGGTCAGCTTCCATGATAAAATCCCTTCAAAAGCTGCAAGGCTCATCACAATGACACCGGTGATCAGAATCCCTTCCCGAATTCCGAAATCTTTTTTCTGCCGGTCTTTTTTATAACCGTTTTTCAGAAGAAATTCCCAGACCAGACTTTCCATCACGCATACAGAAAACAGAATCAGATCATAATATTTCAAAGTCCCGCCTATGACTGCCGAAAACGCTGCATCGGAATAGATCATATGGATGGCCAATAAGAACAGCACCAGAAAAACACTTCTGCTGTAACCGCTGTCCGGCGTGATCTTCAGCTGTAATAAATAAGAACATAAAAACAACATATGCATGCCAAGCAACAGGATCATCCAGGTATGATAACGGTCATACTGTTCACTCCACACGCTTTCATCCTGGATCCGCGGTGTAAAAGACAGCCCCGGAAGCAGATATCCCGCTGTTTCTATGATCAGATCACATTCCGAAGACTGAAGCGTAATGGTCGTCCTGATCGACGTATCCCTGCTGACTTTCAGTGCATCCGGATCAGAAGAAACTACTCCGCTTTTCTCAATACATTTTCCATTCAGATAAATCCGATAAGCCGCCGGCATACCTTTCAGGCTCACAGAAACGTCAAATTGCGGCGGACAGTTTTTCAGTTTTACACGGTAACTTCCCCAGTTGAACATCCCTGCATTTTTTCGGGGCATATAAGAAGGCACCCTGACAAACTTCCCGGAAACCTGCTCTTCATCCAGCTCCGTAGCAATGAATTTCTGTTCAAAAAACTCCCATTCTCCGCACAGATCGACTGCTTTTCCGCTTTGCAGTCCAAACTGTTTGAAATCTGCTTCTCCCTTACAGACCACCTGTTTCTGCGGCATCATGAGAACGGTCAGCATTGCTGCAGTACATACAGCAAACACCGCAGCAAGAAAAAGAAACCTTCGATTTTTTTCTGTTCTATTTAAAATCCGCATATAAAAACTCATATCCTCCACCTGCAAGATTCATGCTTGTCTCAAAACCGGTCAGGTTCCGGTTCAGTAACAGGCTTTCTTTTCGAAGCTGCAATGGAATCATCGGCACATCTTCCATCAATGCTTTTTCTGCTTTATATAAGGTGCTAAGTCTGATCTGCTCATCTGTCTGCCTTTCAGCCTCTCTCAGACATTTCTGTACCGTGCCGCTTTGACTTTCTCCTTCCCCATAAGTGTAATCATAATTCCAGCTCTGCAGATAGGCCATCACATCTGCATATTCTGCGATAATACCAGTGAGCGTAACAGTACCGTTGTTTTTCTCTGCCCAGAATGCATCTCCGGTTGCCGTTTCCAGTTCCACCGAGATTCCAAGCTTTTTCTCCCACTGGCGTTTGATTTCCGTTCCTTCCTGTATGCTCCATGGATCATCATTCACCAGCAGCTTTATTTTCACATCTTCCGCTCTGGAAATATGCAGTTTTTTGAATGCTTCTCCAAGCTTTTCTTCTGCAAGCTTCTGACTTCCGTATTTTGTACACGGCAGATCCTGATAATTCTCTGTGTAAGTTTTCAAAATACCAAGACCGTTTTCCGGAACATAGCGTGCATTCGGCACAAGAAAATCACTGTCCATATTTTCTGTGTATTCTACCCGGTTCAATGCATAATTTAACGCCTGGCGAAATTCCCTGCACTGCAAAGGTCCTTCGGTCTGCAGATCCAGATAAAGACTTTCACAGATCCCGGTCATCACTTTTTTCTGAATTCCGGCATTGTATTTTTCCGCTCCTTTTAACGGGATCGGCATCACATCGACCTCTCCTTTTACAAACCTTTCATATGCTTCATCCACTGACTCCAGGCATACCGCTTCCACCCTATCCAGCCGGATGTTGTCCCGTTCCCAGTAATAGGGATTCTTTTTCATACTTACCAGCTCTTCACTCCAGGTGTCCAGTGTAAATGGTCCATTGCAGTCTTCCGGCCGCAATATTTCCGTCGCATCTTTTCTTATCGGCACAAAACTTCGTAAAGCCAGAAGCTGCAGAAACTGAACCTGCGGATGCTCCAGCTCGATCTGAAGCGTTTTTTCATTCAGCACTGTCACACCCAGTTCTTCGATTCTCTTTTTCCCCTGATAAATGTCTTCTGCATTTTTTATGATCGCTGCATAAGAGTTAAAATATTCCGGTTCCACCAGTTTTTGGAATGCCCCAAGAAAATCATCTGCTGTAACAGGAGTACCATCACTGTAACAGGCATCATCCCGCAAATAAAATGTATAAACCTTCTGGTCCTCCGAAATTTCATAGCGGTCTGCCATTCCGTACTGAAGTTCGTACTGATACACCCGCATAAGTCCTTCCAGCAAATAACAGGAAATCGTCTGCTCTGCACTGCCTTTCAGTTTCAGATGATTCAGGCCTTCTCCCGAAAACATGCTGTAATTGACGTACCGCATAACTTTTTCCTGCCCGTCCGATTCTTTCGTTACACTTTCCGTTTCCTTCTGCCGTGCACATCCCCCTGCCAGCAACATTACCATAAAAATCAGAAAACACCGTCTCAAAAAACCTTTCATTGTCACTTTCCCTTCTCCCACCATGATTAAGATAATGATATAATATTTTTCCTGTTTTTTCAATCTTCCGGCAGGATATGATTTTTGAATACACAACAAAAAGACAGAAGCATGTGGCGGAAATAAATTCCATCGCATGCTCTGTCTTTTTGCTGCCGGCCTTTTCTGAAACACTATATCATGCCAGCTTTTCTTTCTTATGTTTTATTTTGTGCGTACTTTCTTTTTTGCACTGTAAGCAGTGTAAACTTTCTCGTTGTCCACAACTTTATATGCTTTTACTCTTACATAGTACGTTTTCTTTGTAGAAAGTCTCTTGATCGTTTTTGCTTTCTTATCAGCAGTAACCGCAATGGTCTTTTTGCCTTTGAAGTTTGCCTTCTTTGCATACTCGATCACATAGCCATCTGCACTTTCTACCTTATTCCAGTTGACTTTCACTGCCTTCTTTGCACCTTTGACAGATTTTACTTTCACTTTCTTTGCTGCAAATTCTGTTTTTGCCAACTGGTTTTCAAGGCGTTTCTGCATTGCCTGCACTTCTTCAAACTGTTTCTGTGCTTCGGCTCTCTTTTCTTCTGCCTCTTTCTGAGCTTTTGCAAGGATCTCTTCGGCTTTCTTCTGTGCTTCAGCTGCTGCTTTGGCTGCTTTAAGCACATCAACATTAGCCTGTGCTGCTTTGGCTGCTGCCTCGGCAAGATCTTTCTGTGCACTTACAGAGTCTCTTGCTGCTTCTGCTGCTTCTTTTGCCTGTACTGCATCGTTCTTTGCTGCTTCCGCTGCTGCTCTGGCACTCTCTGCTGCTTCTTTGGCTGCTGCCGCATCATTCTCGTAATCTTTAACTGCATTTTCTGCTGCTTCTGCGGCTGTCTGTGCTGTCTTTGCGGCTTCCTTGGCTGTTTCTGCGGCTGTCTTTGCTTTTTTCGCTTCTGCTTCTGCGACTGTTGCTGCTGCCTTTGCAATCTCCGCTTTCGCCTGTGCTGTTTCTGCGGCTACTTTATCAACATCCTCCATCGACTTTGCTTCTGTGGCTGCTGCTTCTGCCAGCTTAACGGCATTCTTAGCTTCTTCTGCTTTTGTCTGTGCTTCCTGTGACGCTGTCTCTGCATCTGCCGCTGCATTCTTTGCATCGTTCTTTGCTGCAACTGCCTGGTTTTTGATTGCCTCCAGTTCATCCTTGGATGGCTGATCTGGATTGTTATCGTCTTCTTTCACATAAACTTTTGCATCTGCAATGTCTACACAGTCATCGTTCATTCCGCCAACTTTATCGATGTAGATGATCAGTTTCTCTACGCCTGTCAGGTCAACGTTCATAAGTTTTGCATTGTCCGGCTGAAGGATCACGCCGCTCTCTGCCAGTTTGTTTTCTTCGCTGATGCTGTCTTTATAGAAGATAAAGTTTGCACCGTCACGGCCTGTCTTTGTAGATTTTGTATAGTCAATACCTACATAACCTTCAAAGCGTTCTGCTTTGATACCGCTTAAATCAAAGGTCAGTGTTGCATCGGTATTTGCACTTAAGCCCTGTGCAAAGACTTTGCGTACACCGTCAACATTCATGCTCAGTTCGCCTTTGTTTGTACTTGTGCCGCCATCGTACTCGTTGACATGGAATCCGCCCCATCCGGATACGGAATTTGCCACGTCCATGTATAACAGACCGTATTTATCGGATTTTTCGGTATCGGTTCCGTATACTCCGTTTGCTTCGTCTACTTTTGCGGTTAAGTATACATATTTCTGGTCAGTAGATGGTGTTACATCTTTTCCGCCTGCCGGTGTTACTTTTACTTCTTCTGCGGAAGCATCGATCTGTGCATCTTTTCCGGCAATCGTCAGATTTTCAATGGAGAAACTTGTCTCTTTCTTTTCTGCATTTTCATTCAGGTTGAAGCTTGCTTTGAACAGATCTGCCTGTGCTGCAACTGCTTTTGTCAGATCGTAAACCACCTGAACTCCGTCTGCTGTTTCTTTTACGGAAATATTTCCTTCCACACCGTCTGCCAGTGCGATGCTGTTAAATTTATAAGTTGCTGTATCATATTTGAGTGTGAAGCTTCCTGCCGTCATTGCGGAGCTGCTGCTCTGGGATGTCTGGGAAATGCTTCCTGTCACTTCTACAGTTCCTTTTTCCTGTGCTGTGTTATCTTTTGCCGTTAATTTTACCGTTGCTGCTTCTTTTGCACCGTCGATGTCTGCCCCGATTCCTGCCAGTACTTTCAGTGCTGCCAGATCGGCAAGATCTACTTTTCCGTCACCGTTTACATCGGCTGCATAAGTATTGACGGTATCTAAGGTTGCATTGCCTGCCAGTACATCGCGGAGCATGTTGATATCGGCGATATCCAGTGTTCCGTTTGCACTTCCGTCCACATCTCCGTTTACTGCCATGGTCACGCTGTCCACTACCGTTCCGTCTTTGCGAAGTTTTACAAGATATCCGGTTGCTACCGGTGCTCCATCTTCGTCAAAGGTTGCATTGTACGGGTCTTCCATGGTCAGGCTTTCACCTTCGCCAACTTCAAACATGGTAAACAGTTCTGCTTTTGTCATACCTGCCGGAACATTGTAAAGAACATGTGCGGAGGTATCCAGTTTCAGAGATGCACCTTCTTTTAAGGTCAGGGATGCACCTGTCGGTTCTTCTGTGCTAAGCTGAACCTTGGTATCGCACCAGCTCACCATATCGTGTCCGTCTTTGACATTTTTGTCTGCATACAGGCAGATTTCCTTTGTTCCTGCCGGGATCTCGATGTCGAAGTACTGTGCGTTCTGACCATGTTTCATCAGCTCGCCTTTCCATACTTCTTTGCCGTCCAGTTTGATGATCGGATACGCTCCATCCTGTGTTTTTGCTTTATGAGCATCGATTCCGACATAACCCTGAAGGCGTGTTGCATTCAGTTTGGAAACATCGAAATACAGTGCGGAATCGGCATTGACACCAAATCCTTTTTCAAATTTTGTACGTTTGCCTTCCACATAGAGGTCAAGTTCTGTACCTGCATTGTCCTCGTTTACATGAATTCCGTTGTATCCGGAAGTGCTTCTTGCAGTATCGTATCCAAGATCTGAGAGCTGAATGGCAGTATCGTTCTTGATCTCGATCGTATAAGTTCTGCTAAATCCGCTCTTTGCGGTTGCTTTTACGGTTGCTGTGCCCGGAAGGCTTTCCGGTTTTGTGACTTCAACGCTTACATCATCCGATACTGTTTCCGCTGTGATCTCCGGAACGGTTCCTGACAAGGAAGAAACATTCATGCTGTAGGAAGTGATATCATTGTCAAATCCTTCCAGTGCCTGTCCGCCGACTTTAATGCCGTTCAGCAGTGCGGTTTCATCTGCATAATTCTTTTTGCTCTCCGTCATCAGCTCTTCTCTTGTAGATTTGCTGATCGGTTTGAGGCGGTAAGTATAGCTGTAAGTTTTGCCTGTTCCCAGCAGATATTTGGAAAGGGTAGCCTGTCCGCAGCTTGCGGTTCCAAGTCCCATCTGTGCATAATCGATCGTCAGAACGGTATTGTCTGTACGTTCGATCTGATACGGATGTCCGGCTGCATCCAGTGCTTCCTGTGTGCAGTTCAGTGCACTCATCTCCAGCAGGTGATCCTGTGCATCAACCAGAAGTCCGTCACCGTCTGCATCGGTCACTGCCATCCATCTGACGTCGGTCTTGTTGCCGGTTTCCTGAGCGTAAACATAATTGGTAAACTGTTCATCTACGGTGCTATTCCATACTCCGACATCGTAACCGGTCTTTCTGTCGCTGTAGCTGTCCGATTCACCGCGGCCATACCAGGTCAGTTTGTCCAGTCCGGCTGCCAGCTGCAGGCGTGTACCGACTCTCTGAAGGTTGCTCATATTGGAGTTCGGAGCCATGGTTGCTTTTACAACAATTTCACCATTTGCATAGATCGCATAGGTAAGACGGTCTTTGGAGTCTGCACAGTTTTTCAGTGTACGTGCTACGGAAACATAAACCACTTTGTTTTCTTTGTTGACGCTCACTTCATCAATCTGAACGTTCGCGTTTGCTGTTTTCCATTTTGCATCTACGGATTCTTTCTTATCATTATCGGTAGAAGCTCTCCAGTAGTTCGGCTCAATGCCTTCTGCGATCATTTCTTTGCCGTTTGACTTGTAGGAAGTCATCTCACCGGTTTTCTTATCAAAGGAAACAGACCAGTTATCGCCTGCTACTTTTACATCACCATCGGTTTCCTCAAATGTCTTGATATCTTCCAGTTTGGAAGTGTCTACGGCTTCCACTGCTGCATCCGTTCCTGCAAAATCCAGTTCAAACTGTGCTTCTGCCACTGCAAAGTCTTTGTCTGCCCAGGTGAACTGATCGTCACTCTTTGTTACGAATGAAATATTCATGAAATATTCATCGCCTGCTGCCGCATCGGTTGGTGTGGTGAACGGGATCACAACATCTTTGCTTTCACCTGCCGGGATATCCACATCCATCGTTCCGTTTTCTACGGAAGTTCCGTTCTTTACAACTTCCCATTTCATGGTATATTCGTTTGCGTTGGTATCGATCCATTCGTTGTTTATCGTAACGGTCCTGGATGTCAGATCCTTGAGTTGCATCTGAAGTGCCTGATAAATACGCTTTACTTCATAAGCTTCCGGCTGGAGTGTACGGTCCGGAGATACGATACCGTTGACACAGAAGTCCGTGTTTCCGGATTTCCAGGAAGAATAGTCCTTGGTATTTCCGTCTGCATCGGTGTAAGTTCCGTGGTTCCAGTCACCGTCATAGCCCCAGTAAGTGCTCTTTCCATCCCAGTTTCCGTCAGAATCCAGAATCGGTGTATTATAGCTCTGATCTACGAAATCCCAGATAAATCCACCCTGCAGGATGCCGTTTGCCCGGATTTCTTCCCAGTATTCTTTCATACCGCCGCAGCTGTTGCCCATTGCGTGCAGGTATTCACACATCAGATATGGTTTCTTTGAATTTTTAACCTGTTTTCCAATGTTCGGATACATGTTGGACCATACATCTACGCCTGCATTGTCATTCCAGCCCTGATAATGAACGACTCTGGTATCATCGTTGTTCTGGAAATAATCAATTTCTGCCTGAAGAGAATCTCCGGCTCCCGTCTCATTTCCAGGTGACCACATGATAACACATGGATAGTTTTTGTCACGCTCCAGCATATTGATGGCACGGTCTTCTGCCGCCTCAACATATCCAGGAAGACTTCCCGGAACTTTGTACTGGCTTCGTCCGTTGTGAGACTCTACGTTTGCCTCATCCATCACATAGATACCATACTCATCACAGAGTTTGTAGAACGTCGGATCGTTCGGATAATGAGAAGTACGAACGGCATTGACGTTCAGTTCTTTCATCAGCTCAATGTCTTTTCTCATATCCTCTTCCGTCAGATACCAGCCGTCCTGCGGATCGTTCTCATGACGGTTCACACCGGTGATCGTAATGACCTTGCCGTTTACACGAAGTCTTGCATCGTCTGTATTTGCATCGGTGATCTCCACTTCACGGAATCCAACATCGGTCTGTGTCGCTTCTTTTGTCACACCGTCTTTTTTCAATTCCAGAACCAGGTTGTAGAGGTTCGGTTTCTCTGCACTCCATTTTTCCGGATCGGTGATGTGCTGTGTCAGGCTTACTTTTGCTTCTTTTGTCTCGCTGTCAAAGGAAGTAACCGTTCCGGTGAGCGGTGTGGTGGTTACCAGCTTGTCTTCGCTGTCGTAGAGGTTTCCTTCTACCGTCCAGCCGTTTACATCGTCTGCGGAAAGATTGCGTACATCCACATCGACATTCAGGTCGGCATCAGTATAAGTATCATCCAGATCGGTAACTACGGTATAGTCGCGGATCTCCACGTCATCTTTGGATGTCAGGTAGACATCACGGAAGATACCGGAAAGTCTCAGCATATCCTGGTTCTCGATGTAGCTTCCGTCGGACCAGCGGTAAACCTCTACGGTGATCACGTTCTCGTTTCCTTCTGAAAAATCAAGTGCATCGGTAATATTAAATTCATCTCTTGTAAAACTGTCTTCTGCATATCCTATATATTTGCCGTTTACCCACAAATACATGGCAGAACCAACACCTTCGAAGTTAATGAAGACGTTGCGGTCTTTCCAGCTCGAATCAACTGCAAAGGTCTTGCGGTACGTTCCGACCGGATTACACTCTGTCGGAGCATCGCCTACGTTGTACTTATTGTAAGCTTTGCCCTCTGCATTCATCCACGGATAGTTCTGGTTAGAGTAGATCACCGGATCATATTTCCAGGAACCGTCCTTATTTACATAGGTCTGCCAGCTCTTCGGAACCGTAATGTCATCCCAGCTGCTGTCGTCATAATCTTTCTGATTAAAGTTGGCATCTTTTGCACCGATACGGTCTGCCGGTTTGACTGCCCAGCTGAATTTCCAGTCATCTCCATTTAAAAGCTGGTAAAATGAAGATTTCGTCCGGTCTTTCGCTTTTGCCTTTTCTGCTGTATCAAAGCTGTAAAAGGTCGATCTTGCCGCCTCGCGGTTCACCTGAAATACCCCCGGCTGTCCGTTCCATTCGGTAGAAGATGCTGCTGCGACTACTTCCGGTATAATCCCCTCCAGACCGGAAATGCTGCCGCCGCTTACGACCATCGCTCCTGCGAGTAAAACAGACAACAGTTTTTTTTGTTTCATATCCCTTTTCCTCCTTTTTGAATGAGTTTGACAGTTTTACATATAGTAAAATGTTTACCTTCATCATTATTTTATCACTTCAAGTATACTTGAAGTCAAGTGCTTTTTTGATTTCTGTTTATTTTGCACACTTTTTTCTCTGCTTTTTTGTGCATTTTTACAACTATTCTGAAGTTTAGATATATAATAGCATATCTTTTTTGCACATACAACGTTACATTTGATCCTAAATGTAACTTTTTTCCTTTTTTCAGCATCTCGTACAAATTCCGTCATTTTTTTCATTTTCGGTCACTTTATGTATTTTTACAGTAAACATTTGTATTTTATCTCAGTCGAGAAGACTCCCACTTCTGCAAGTGGTGAGTAATAACAAGTCTTTCTCAGTGGGAGTACAATCTCCGACTGAGATAAAATATGCTCCCTCCTGAGTGACAAGTTTTTTATTATTTCACTTGTCTGCCCAGAAGGGAGCATATCATGATTCACTAAACATAGTTCCTGCTTTTTTTGTATTCGTTTATTTTACTTTTCTGCTCTTCACCGCAGAATAACTGCCATAAACTTTCTTTTTGCCCACTTTGCGGTAAGCACATACTTTATAGTAGTACGTCTTCTTCTTTTTCAGTTTTTTATTGGTAAAGCTTATCTTCCTGGCTCCGTTTAAGACTTTGACTTTCTTATACTTGCCTTTTTTCTTATCGGCACGATAAACCACATAGCCATCTGCGTTTCTGACTTTTTTCCATTTCAGAACCAGTTTCCCTTTCGAAACTGCCTTGACGGAAAGACCCTTTACCTTCGCCGGTTTTGCTTTTGCCGGTGTCTCTGTGGACGGCATCTGCTGTTTTGTTTCGCTTTCGGTCTCTGTTTCTGTCTTTGTTTCACTCTCGTTTTCCGTCTCTTCGGTTCTTCCTGTCAGCTTGATATACTGATCCGTCAGATCTGCAATGCCTGCCTGGAACGTGTCCATCTCATCCGATAAGGTCGCAATCTGTGCATCGGTCAGAAATGCCTTATTGCCGCGTGCAGTCGTAGAAATACCTGCATAAAGCTTCTCTATCTCTGTTTTCATCTGTGGTGCTTCTTTTTCGATCACAGCAAGCTTGTTAACATCACGCACACCCTCTGCCATACGCTCCAGTCTTACCGAGCTTCTGCTGATCGGATCCCGTGCCGTCTTTTCATCCGGATAGATCAGGAAACAGTCACCTGGTTCAAATTTGCTATGTGTGGTATCGTTCAGTGGATCTTCCACCCATGCATCATATGCCCAGCGAAGGAATCCTGCCGTGCCGGACTTGCCTGCATTGACAATCGACCAGTAACTTTCCACCGGTGCACTTAAAGAGAAGTTGCCCGGTCTGTGCCCGGTACAGGAGTACAGAGTCGTGCGAAGTCCTTTTGCTTCCCGGTCTTTTAGCAGCTGATCAAACTCTGCCTGATGTGCCGCTGCCGCCGTATCTCCGACGTTCAGATCGGTCACACGCATCGCAAGGTTTTTCTTTTCTATAAAGCTGTCCATCGCTCCGGCTGTCTTTAAACATTTGCCATCCTTGTTTTTCACAGACTCGATCAGATCAAAAGCGGTGCTGGAAAATCCTTGCTCATCAATGCCGATGTAGCTGTCATCAAACCAGCCTTTTTCCGTCAGATGCGTAACAAGATCGGTAAGAAAGTCCGTCCAGAGTATGGTATAATTTTCCGTATAATATGCACTTCCATTGGTCGGTTGTATATAAAATACTTCTCTTACCAGCTCTCCGTTCTCCCAGTAAGTGAACGAATTGTGCCATGGTGCAACACTGTAAAGTACGATCTTATCCCCGATTCCCAGGGATTTGTTGAAGCTTACCCACTTATCAAAATCCGTGTAGTCATAGGTAAAGGTATCGCCATTCTTTATCCATTTGATCATCGACGGATAGTGTACGGCATTTGCACTGTATGTCTGTCCGTTCCAGGCATCTTCAATGATCGATGCGGTGATCGCATGTCCACCAATCTTCTTATAAAGCTCCATGGAAGACTTCATGATCTCCAGGTGCTCCTCAGAAAACGGTTCCACGTTATAGTATTCTGCACTGGTGTACGGATACTGCCACAGTTCAATGTCAAAAGTATCACTGTAGTTATCCGGAAGTTCTGCATTCTGTACACGCACTTCATAGTCAAACACAAGCGGCTGTGTAAGCTGATCTGCTGTTACGGTCAGCTGCGTTTTGTAGGTACCGGATTTGGCTGTCTTTGGAATCGCAAACTCCACCCAGACCGGCTGAAGGGTATCTGCTTTTATAGCGATCGGTGTGGTCTGCCAGAGAATATCGGATGCTTCCGCCCGGTTATCCTCCGTTGCCGCCGGAACATCATTTCCATAGATATATCCGTAAGCATAGGCTTTTGTAGAGCGGATAAACGTTGCCGTCACATTATCTTTTGTGATCTTCTTTTTGCCGTCCGTCAGGTCAGATGCCTGAATCGTCACATTTGTAAAATCACCGCCGATGGCACTTAAGACCAGTTCACTGACTGCACGGTCATTCTTCCAGGCATGCAGTGTCTCGCTGCGGTTTTTCTTTACCGAAACTTCTGCGAAACGTTTCTGCGTGTACTGCGTATTATGATCTGTCACAGTGCCGCCAAGTGCACGTCCCGGCTGGCGCACTTCCACTTCCATTGTCCTGGAAATCCCTGCCTTCTGGCTGGATGCCGTGATCACCGCTGTTCCGCTTTTCTTTGCTGTGATCATTCCCTGATCACTGACCAAAGCAACCGTTTCATCAGAAATTGTATAGACCATATCATCCAGCGTCGCATAGGACGGTGTATAGCTGTAAGAGATCGCATAGCTCTGTCCGACACTTAAAGAAATTCCCTGATCTTCCAGTTTAAAATCTTTCGCGATATACGGGCTGTGTGTGACCTGTACATAGGCCACCTGATTGACTACCGCACTTCCGGTGCGTTCGTTCTGCGTAACTGCATAGAGCGTATGTTCACCTTCTGTGAGATTTTCTGCTTTGTATACAGACTGCGGCGTGGTACGGCTGCTCTCATAAAGATCCACCAGTGTCTCTGCTCCGTCATCCACACGGTATTTTACTTTTCCGTGGTTGTGGCTCTTGTTTGCAAAAACTTCGATGGCATTTCCCGTAAACATTACCTTGTAAAAACATTCTTCTGCTTTCTCATTGGATGACCCGAGGTCTATATATGCCTCATCATCGTTGTACGTCCAGCTTTTTCCGCTACATGATTCGTAGGAAAAATAGTTGATCTCTCCCGACGTTTTGCCTGGCAGGATCTTCGTTGTTTCCTGCGTCTGGCTTTTCGCATTTCCTACTGCCATCAGTGATACCGGCAGACTGGTAAATGCCAGGATCACAGCAAGAAACAGTGAAAACCATTTCCTTTTTTTCTTTTCCATTTTCTTCTCCTTCTCTTTCATCTGCCTCTTACCTCAGATGTCTGTTATATGAACATCCAGAATGCTCAACCGATCGCCCCGTACCTATTTGGGCTGTTTGAAAATGATATCGGCAAACTCTCCCCTGCTTGCTTTTTTCAGATCTTCTGGCTTCAGCTCGATCTGTACACCGAGTCGGCCTCCGCTGACGATCATCTTCTCCAGTTTCTGTGCACTTTCATCAATTCTTGTCACATACTGCTTTTTCATGCCGATTGCCGTACATCCTCCGCGGATATAGCCTGTGACCTGATTGATCTCTTTGACATGGATCATGGAAACGGATTTCTCACCGACCGATTTTGCTGCCTTTTTCATATCCAGCTCCTCGGCGATCGGTATCACAAACACAAAATAATTTTTGCTGTTTCCAATCGTGACCAGTGTCTTGTAGAGCAGCTCATACGGCTGTCCAAGCGTGTCTGCCACCTTCAGGGCATCCACGAACTCATCACATTCATAAGTGTATTCTTTGTATGGAATCTTGTTCCTCTCCAGAATACGCATGGCATTTGTCTTTACTTCTTTTGATTTTCCCATATTTTTCAGAACAGGCTTTTTACAAACTCGGATGCTGCTTTGAGATCCTTCCGGTCCGGATGCAGAAGTGCCTCATCAAAATTGCGGATCATACGGTCAATCCGTTCTGTATCTGAAACACCCCGCATGGATTCATAACGCTGGCGCACCTGGATCGGCATTTTTCCCTGACACAAAAATCCGCCAAGATATTCGCTGTCCTCCGGGATAAATGCTGCCACACCATTCAAAATTCTTTTATAATACTGCGGATCATTGCCCATGCCGCAGGTTCCAAACAGTGCTACCTTCTTTCCATGAAGACTTCCCAGCAGATCCAGAATCTCACTGCCTGCCGTTCCCCGATCTGTCCAGAAGCCAACCAGGTACAGATCTCCGTCATCCCGCTCTGTTCTCTCCTCGATTCTTTTTACATTTTTTTCTTTTACCGGGACTGCAGCAAAAACTGCTTCTGCCAGCTTTTCCGTATTTCCGGTACGACTTGTATATATAATCTGTACATCCATGATAATCTCTCCTTTTCACACATTTTAAAAATGATGTTAAGATCAAAAGATACCATACGAATTGTTCCGTACTTCGTACTCCCATAATTCTGTATCTTAAGAATTATCATAACATACTTGTATATACATAAAAATAGACTAACTCTAAACAATTATAAAGTTTTTATAACTCATTGTGCACTCTGGATCTTCAGAACCTCCACCGCTTCTGCTTTGTCAGCACCCTTCAGATCTCCTCTGTAGGTCACCTCCACCTTTGTACCTTTGGCAAGCCCATTTTTCAGATAGAGCGGCACATTGATAATAGGAAGCGTATAGTTCTTTCCATCTGCATCTTTGAGTGTAATGCTGGTCATGGACAGTTTTTCCATTGTCCCCTGTAATGTTTTTTTCTTTCCTGATGCCTGTACCTTTTCAGTTACGTTCTCAGTTGTTTCTTCCGTTGCGGCTTCCAGATCGTTTTCTTCTTTTTCTTCTTTTTCTGTTTCCCCCACATTTACGGTATCTGCCGATCCTGCAATGCGGACCGCTGCCGCCTTTTTTGTGCCTTTTTTGTTGATTTTTCCGGTATAATCCACCGCGATCAGATTCCCGATGCGGATACCGGAAGGAAGATCGATCTTTACCCCTTCTACGGAAAATGTCAGTTCATTTCCATTATCGGATAACAGCATCACCTGATCCATTCCCAGTTCTTCCAGTGTTCCGATCACCGTATGGAGCTCTTCGTCACCTGTCTGTCCTCCGGCAGTCTGTTCTGATTCTTTGCCGGTCTTATCTTGTGTCTCTTCTGACTGTTTGTTTTTTCCGTCACTCTGTTTCGTTTCGATATCAGTTTCTGTCACACCGGAAGCCGGCTCTGTCTGTTCTGTCTGTGTGCTCTCCCCTGTGGCACTCTCCGTTACTGCCTGTGTTGTTTTTTCTGTGTTTTGAGTGGCATGGTTACTGCATCCGGATACAAGCAGAACCGCTGCCAGCATACCTGCTGCCAAAAATCTTCGGTACATTTTTTTCCTCCATTTCTTTTACGTTTGCGATACCCCTGTCTTTTTGTGAAAAATGCCGTTTCATCATCTCCCGGATGATAAAACGACATTCTGGATTTTCTGTTGCTTTTATGCGTCCGCTGCGATCACATCCTGCATATCATACAGTCCCGGTTCTTTGCCTGCCAGGAATTTTGCTGCCTGAACAGCACCTTTTCCGAAGACTGCTTTTGAATATGCCGTATGTTTAAATTCGATCACTTCGTCTGTTCCGGCGAAGATCACTTCATGTTCACCTACGATATTGCCGCCGCGTACTGCTGAAATACCAATTTCCTTCGGATCACGTTCTTCTCTGCGGTCACTTCTGTCATAAGTATAATGATAGGTATTTCCCAGTGCTTCATTCATACTGTCTGCCAGTGCCAGTGCAGTTCCGCTCGGTGCATCCAGTTTATGTCTGTGATGCTTTTCTACGATCTCCATGTCAAATCCTGCCTCTGCCAGCACTTTTGCGGCACTCTTTAACAGATTCAGCAGTGTGTTGATACCAAGAGACATATTTGCAGACTTGAGGACTGCTGTTTTCTTCGCAGTATCTGCCACCTTTTGAAGCTGTTCCTCTGAAAGACCTGTGGTGCAGACTACCACCGGAAGCTTGTTTGCTCCGCAGTAGTCAAGCAGTGCATCCTCAGCTTTTGCAGATGCGAAATCGATCACAACATCTGCTTCTTCTTTACAGTCCTCCAGGCATTTATATACGGGATATTCCATTTTTCCATTATCAAACGGATCGATACCTGCTACGATCTGTGCATCTGCATCCTCTTTTACGAGCTGGGAAATAACCTGACCCATGTGTCCGCAGCAGCCATGCATAATGATTTTTACCATTGCTTTTTCCTCTCTTTCATGTAAGGATAATGCCTGCGAATTGCTCCGTTATATACTAACTCTCGCAATTCTATCAATTATTCAGCCAGTGTAATGCCGAACTTCTTCATCTCTTCTGCCAGTTTTGCTGCATGTCCCTCTTCCATCTCGGAGAGCGGTCCGCGAAGCGGTCCGACTTCTTTTCCCATCAGATTGAGTGCTTTTTTCACAGGGATCGGGTTTACTTCGCTGAACAGCGCATGGATCATCGGCAGTGCTTTCAACTGCAGATCACAGCTTTCTTTTACTTTTCCTTCATTATAAAGAGCAACGATGTCATGTGCTTCTTTTGGTGCTACATTGGAAAGCACAGAAATCACACCTTTGGCTCCAAGAGACATCAGCGGTACGATCTGGTCATCATTTCCGGAATACAGATCAATGCATCCGTCTGCCATCTGCATCAGGGTTGCTACCTGTGAAATATCTCCGCTTGCTTCTTTGATCGCTACGATATTTTCTACATTTTTTGCAAGATATACAGCAGTCTGCGGCTGAATGTTGCAGCCGGTTCTGCTCGGTACGTTATAAAGAACGATCGGCAGTTTTACGGATTCTGCGATCGCTGTATAATGCGCGATCAGTCCGTTCTGTGTTGCTTTATTATAATAAGGTGTTACCAGAAGAAGTGCATCTGCTCCTGCTTTCTCTGCTTCCTGTGAAAGATAGATGGCAGTTGCTGTGCAGTTGGAACCGGTTCCGGCGATAACCGGGATTCTCTTTGCCACTTTTTCAACTGTATAACGGATCACATCCAGATGTTCTTCGTGTGTCAGTGTAGATGATTCTCCAGTGGTCCCGCAGATAATGATGGCGTCTGTTCCGCCTGCGATCTGCTCTTCCAGAATCTCACTTAATTTTTCGTAGTTTACGTCTCCGTTTTCATGCATCGGTGTTACAATCGCTACACCTGCTCCTGTAAAAATAGCCATAATTATTCCTCCTACTCTGAAATGGCTGAAACGCTGTAAAAAAGGGCAAACCCGATCAGGTCTGCCCCAAAGAATCCATAAATAATAAATAACTGTATTCTTTCAGATAGCGCCCCATCGTCTCTCGATGACAGTCATAGAGTTCTTAGCTCCATGCCCAAGCTGCAAGCTTCAGGTGCAATCCAGCTTTCGGCGTTTTCCCCTTTTGGCCACCTTCGCCTGTACCTGAATACATCGGATGGCTTACTCTTGAAACACGCAACCTCTATCAAATATTATCGCAATCGCTTGTTATACCACGATCACGATTCGCAGATCTTGAAAATCTGCTCACATTTATTTATTATCTTATCATTGTCAAAATATATTGTCAACTGCTGAACGGTTACTTTTTATATGCCGTCACCATTTCCGTCACTTCATCTGCATACTTCCACAATTCTTTTGCCGGATAAATCCCGGTCAGAATCAGAGTTGTCAACTCACCTTTTGCCTCAAACAATGCATGCAGTTCTTCTGATTCTATGACACCTGCCTCCACAAGTCCCAGGACTTCATCCAGGATCAGCACATCACACTCTTCCGTAACCAGTACTTTTCGTGCAAAGTTAAGTGCATTTCTGAGATTCTTGATTTCTTCTGCTTTTTCTGAATCCGGAAGCTGTTCGAAAGCTTCCTCCGATTTCTGAAACCGAAACAGTTTGATTTCCGGCTCCAGTCTCTGTACGAACCCTATCTCTTCTGCATTTCTTTCTTTCATGAACTGTATAATGATAACGCTTCTCCCCTGACTTGCCTCTCGTATCCCCTGGCCAATCGCTGCGGTGGTTTTCCCCTTCCCTTCACCACAGTAAATATGTATCGAACCTTTATCCATTATGCACCTCGTTAAAAATATTTCACGCATCTTTGATAAGTTATACACCATTTCTTTCTAAAAAGCAAGAAAATCTATCTTTCAACCCTTGCATCAGATGTACTCAAGTTTGCTTACGGAAACTTCATAGGCCACGCGCTTCTGCGCTTCTTCTCCCTCCAGTTTTTTCACATATTCACGGCTCTGGATGCGGCCCCAGATCTGTACATGACCTCCGACTTCAAATCCCGCTGCAAACCTGGCATTCCTGCCCCAGCAGATACACGGAATATAATCTGATTTTCCATATGGACGGTTGACCGCGATCAGCATATCTGCAATCTCCCTGCCAAGTGGTGTCTTGCGGTAAACCGGTGTTTTGCAGATATAACCATCCAGAAAGATCTGATTCGTTTTAGCCTTATCGGTCTCTTCTTCCACAAAACTGATCTCTCTTGCAAAAACAGAAAGCACCAGACGGTTTCTTTTTTCTTCATGCCGGTTGTAAGAACGGAACTGTCCGCTGATCTGTACAAACTCACCGCGGTAATCTTTGTTCACGTCAATCAGTCGCTCCGAGATCATAACCGGTATGCAGTCGGAACAGTCACTGAGTCTTTTCACCAGGATATCTACCATATAAAAGCCTTCTCCAAAGACTTCATGGCTGAACACAAAAGAGGATGCCACCTCTCCAATGATCGATACCTGGTTGTTTTCAATAATCTTATCTGCCATAAATAATTGTTCTCCCTTCCCTATGAAGCTTCTTTTTGTATTTTTCCGGTTCTCCCATCTGAGATACCGTATATCTTTTATATATTCGTTTTCCTATTTTAATATGTCTGTTTTTCGGTTTTTCTTCAAAAATTTTTTAAATCCCTTGTAATCTGGGAAAAATGTGATAAACTCTGTAGTGGTTTAGACACGAAAAACGATAAAACAACATATACAAAAGGAAGAGTGTATTATTTATGATTAGAGAAGATGTACGCAACATTGCCATTATCGCACACGTTGACCACGGCAAGACTACATTAGTAGATGAACTGCTCAAACAGAGCGGTGTATTCCGTGCAAATCAGGAAGTAGCCGAGCGTGTCATGGACAGCAACGACATTGAACGTGAACGTGGTATTACTATTTTATCCAAAAATACCGCTGTATTTTACAAAGATACAAAAATCAATATCATTGATACTCCGGGACATGCAGATTTCGGCGGTGAGGTGGAACGTGTACTGAAAATGGTAAACGGCGTTATCCTCGTGGTAGATGCTTTCGAGGGTGCCATGCCTCAGACAAAATTCGTTCTGCGTAAGGCACTGGATCTGGATCTGCCTGTTATTGTCTGTATCAACAAAATTGACCGTCCGGAAGCAAGACCGGATGAAGTCATCGATGAAATCCTGGAACTGTTTATGGATCTGGATGCTTCCGACGAACAGCTTGACTGCCCGTTCGTTTATGCTTCTGCAAAAGGCGGTTATGCAACTTTAAGTCTGGATGACGAACCAAAAGACATGGTTCCGCTGTTCGAGACGATCTTAAATTATATTCCTGCTCCGCAGGGTGATGAAACTGCAGGAACTCAGGTTCTGATCAGTACCATCGATTACAATGAATACGTTGGACGTATCGGTGTTGGTAAAGTAGATAACGGAACCATCCGTGTCAACCAGGACTGCGTTCTTGTCAACCACCACGATCCGGACAAACAGAAAAAAGTAAAGATCAGCAAGCTGTATGAGTTTGATGGTCTGAATAAAGTAGAAGTAACCGAAGCAACGATCGGTTCGATCGTAGCGATCTCCGGTATCGCTGATCTGCACATCGGTGATACACTCTGCTCCCCGGATCATGTAGAAGCAATCCCGTTCCAGAAAATCTCTGAGCCGACGATCGCCATGCATTTCATCGTAAATGACAGTCCTCTCGCCGGAAGAGACGGTAAATTTATCACTTCCCGCCACCTGCGCGACCGTCTGTTCAAGGAATTGAACACAGACGTCAGCCTGCGTGTAGAGGAAACAGAGACAACCGAATCCTTCAAGGTTTCCGGCCGTGGTGAGCTTCACCTCTCCGTACTGATCGAGAATATGCGCCGTGAAGGTTATGAATTTGCCGTAAGCAAGGCAGAAGTTCTATATAAAACCGATGAACGCGGCAAGAAATTAGAGCCAATGGAGCTGGTTTATGTGGATGTTCCGGAAGAATTCTCCGGTACCGTTATCCAGAAACTGTCTCTTAGAAAAGGTGAACTGCAGGGTATGAGCGTTGCCAGCAGCGGCTACACAAGACTGGAATTCTGCATCCCTTCCCGCGGACTGATCGGTTACCGCGGAGAATTTATGACCGATACAAAAGGTAACGGCATCATGAACACCATGTTTGACGGCTATGCACCTTATAAAGGTGATATCCAGTACCGCAAGCAGGGCTCCCTGATCGCATTCGAGGACGGCGAATCCGTAACTTACGGTCTGTTCAGTGCTCAGGAACGTGGCACCCTGTTCATCGGACCTGGTGAAAAAGTATATGCAGGTATGGTCATCGGTTCCTGCTCCAGAAACGAGGATATCGAATTAAACGTTTGTAAGAAGAAACACCTTACCAATACACGTTCCTCTTCCGCTGACGAAGCATTGACTTTAGTTCCGCCTAAGATTTTAAGCTTAGAGCAGGCACTTGACTTCATCGATGTCGACGAGTTATTGGAGGTTACTCCGAAATCTCTTCGTATCCGTAAGAGAATTTTGGATCCAACTTTAAGAAAAAGAGCGAATTTTAAGAAATAAAAAACTGCTCTACGCCTTTCTTCCAGAAACTATAAAAACCTATGCAACATTCAACGACAAACAGGAGAATATGTATGAAAAAAATATGTACATTTTTCGGATTGCTGATATCCATGTGTCTACTGCTGAATGTCGGTTTTAGCTCTCTGTCCGTAAAGGGCGCAGCTGCCGGGAATACAGAACAGACTTCCGATTCAAACTTTACAAATTTAATCGTATTTGCCAGATTTGCAGATGAGAATGAATTTGTGAATGATATTTATCAAGGTGTCTCTGTGCGGGAGATCATAGACAATTCCTATAACACTGCCTATTATTCCGTGGGCGATTACTACCGGAATGCGTCCTCAGACAAATTGCGCATGAATAGTCTTTATCTGTTTGATAACGGCGGTTCCCTGCAGTTGAAACATGAACGCGGTTACTATGCCGGTTACAGTGCAGATAATCCAATCGGTTATAAAACAAGTGGTGAAAAAGCCTACCGTATGTACGAGCTGCGCACCGATTGGTCTGATGCCATAAACAAGGCGATCCAGGATGGAAACCCCATTACAAATTACAATGGCAGCCAGACATACAGTTATGAGGATCTTGACAAAAACCGGGATGGAAAGATCGATTCCATTACAGT
>OGGG01001165.1_pt1 | contig 22926 bp, 18 predicted proteins | sample 1571201 | NCBI WGS metagenome assembly OGGG01 (sample SAMEA2581946, study PRJEB24529) | metagenome | biome: Human gut stool | place: China | collected 2011 | reverse complement strand
TTGCCAGACAGTGGGCGCTGGTGGTCTTGCCGCTGGCCGACGGGCCGGTGAGCATAACGATCTTTGCGCCGGAAAGCTGCACTTTCTGGGCGGCGTAATCTACCCTTTGGGCATAGCTCTGCTCACTCAGGTCGGCAAGTGCCTGCGGGCTGCGGGCTGCCACATTGTACAGATCGATCTCAACCAGACGTTTGGGTACCCAAATCGTGATCATAAAAATCAGCCACTCCTTTTTTGCGTTCCAGCACCTCCGCAAAACGCTGGATATATTCGTTCGGATACTTAAAATTGAAAATGCGCTGCATCCGTTTTCCGCCGTCGGCCACCAGCTTGGTGCTGCCGCCTGCACCGGCGGAGAGGATGGTCTGGACTTCCTCCATGATATAGATGTTATAATATCCCTCGTGGCCCGGCTTGCACCAGCCCACGTTTTCCAGGTTCTGCAGAGTATTCTTCTGGCGGTAGAGGTAGTAGGGCCGGTAACCCGCCTCGGCCAGCAGATGGCACTTTTCCAGCATGGCGGCGACGTCGGCGTAGTCGTTCTCCTTCTGGTCCTCAATGACGATGCGGGAAGCACGCTTGAGGGTGAGGGTGTGCACGGTGATGTTCTCCGGGTCCAGCGCGATGGCCTGCCGCAGGCTGCGCTCAAAACTTTCCACCGTGTCGCCGGGCAGACCGGCGATCAGGTCCATGTTGATATCATCATGACCGGCCTTGCGCGCTTCGGCATAGCAGTCCAGAATGTCCTGTGCCGAGTGCTTGCGCCCAATGCCCGCCAGCACCTTGTCCGAGAAGGTCTGCGGGTTGATGGAGATGCGGGTAGCGCCGTATTCCTTGATGACCGCCAGCTTTTCGGCATCCGTGCAGTCCGGACGGCCTGCCTCCACCGTATATTCCACGACCTTCGAGAGGTCAAAATTCGCCCGGACCGTGCCCATCAGCTGCCGCAGCTGGTCAGCCGAAAGGCTGGTGGGCGTGCCGCCGCCAATGTAGATGCTGCAAAGGGTAAGCCCCGCCTTGTCAGCCTGAATGCGGATCTCTTCCACCTCTCGGCACAGACAGTCCACATAAGGCTGCACCATCTTGCGGTCGCGGTCCAGATTGCAGCTGACAAAGCTGCAGTAGCTGCACCGGGACGGGCAGAACGGGATGCCGATGTACAGGCTGTAGGTCCCGGGTTCATTGCCCACTTTCAAAATCGGCTCCTGCAGGTCGGCAATGGCCTTGGCCATCTGGTATTTCTGCTGGGAGCAGTCGAACCGGTCAAGGAAAAAGTGGTCGATCTCCGCTTCCGTCCAGCCTGCGGCGCGTTTGTCGTGGATGAGCCGCACCGGGCGCACACCGGTCATTTTGCCCCATGGCGGGCGGATGCCGGTCCAATCCCGCAGCAGATCATAGGTCAGGCTGGCAAGGCTGAATTCCGGGGTCTCGCCGCCCTGTTCCACAGGCGCGGGCAGCGGTGCGTGCCGTTCAGCACTTCTGCCGCCCTGACGCACCAGTGTATGCAGGCCGTCCGGCGTTTTTTCTGCCCAGACGCAGTCCTCGGCGTTCTCCGGCGGGGTGAGGGTGAGCGGTGCCATGGGGTAAAACAAACGCACCAGATGCTCCACTTCGTAGCCGGAAGGCAGGCCGGTAATATAAATCTTCATGTTGTTCACTCTTTAAAATAAATCATTGTTGCCGCGCACAGCGCTGCGGATGTAGTAATTGTTGTCCAGTTCATCGCCAAAGGTGGAGAACTCGCCATGGCCGGGCAGCACCTGCGTGCCGCGCGGGATGGGCAGCTTTGCCAGTTTACGCAGACTCTCGGCCATCTGTGCACTGCTGCCGCCCTCCAGATCGGTACGGCCGATGCTGCCTGCAAACAGGGTATCGCCGCAGAAGAGATACTCACCGCACAGCAGCACCACGCCGCCGGGCGTATGGCCGGGCGTATGCCAGACCGTGAACTGCAGCTCGTCTACCGAGACAGTCTCCCCTTCTGCGTAGCCGCAGTCCGCTGCGCTCAGCGGATACATGCGGTCGCCTGCAAGGTCGGCAGCCTCACAGTAGAGCTTTGCGTTCCACTCGGTGCGCAAGGCTTCGGCGCTGCCCACATGGTCGTAGTGGCCGTGGGTGCACAGGATGGTGGTGAGCTGCGCATTGTTTTCCTTTAAAATTTTATCGTAGGTCTGCGCATCTGCCGCCGGATCAATGACCACGGCATGGCCTGCGTCGGAAATGAGCAGGAAGGTATTGGTATACAGCGGCGCAGCGCCCGGAATATGAAAAGCCTGCATGGCGGTCACTCCTTTTTCTTCCACTCGTCGGTATCGATGATAATGGTGCAGGGTCCTTCGTTCACAAGAGCCACCTGCATATCCGCGCCAAACTCGCCGTGCTGAACATCCTTCAGGCCCTGTTTGTTCATCTCTGCAAGGAACAGCTCGTAAGCATCCACGGAGAGCGGCGGCTTTGCGGCCTTGATAAAGCTGGGCCGGTAGCCTTTTTTCGTGTCGCCGTAAAGGGTGAACTGGCTCACCACCAGAGCCGAATAGCCAAGGTCCTTTGCGCTGAGATTCAGCTTGCCCTCTGCGTCCGGAAAGATGCGCAGGCCCGCGCATTTATCGGCAAGCTTGGGCACGATGTCCAGACTGTCGGTATCCCTGACACCCAGCAGGATCATAAGGCCCGGCCCGATGGCCCGCGGCTCACCGCCGTTTACCCGCACACTGGCGGAAGACACCGCCTGAATGACTGCACGCATGTTTTAGCTCCTTGTCACCTTGAGCACGTCCTTCACCTTGGAAAGTCTTGCGACCACACGGTTGAGGTGCTCGGTATTGTTGATGCCGATGGTCAGGCTGACCATGGCGCAGTTGTTTTCCACCTGACGGGCGTTCACCGCATAGATGGGCACCCGGATATCCGCCAGTGCAGCCAGCACATCCTGCAGCAGCTCGTTGCGGTTCAGCGCGATGATCTCAATGCCGGCCTTATAGCTGTCCTTGACGCTGTCGGCCCAGTACGCCTTGACCCAGCGGGGGGCGTTGGTGGGATCCTTCATGCTGGAAATGGCGTTCACGCAGCTCTGCTTGTGGATGGAAACGCCAAAGCCGCGGGTGATAAAGCCCACGATGGGGTCGCCCGGCAGCGGGCTGCAGCACTTGGCAAACTTGATGGGGGTATTATCGAAACCTTCCACCACCACGCCGTCGGTAGCGTGCACACGGCTCAGGTCCACCTTGGGCAGGTCTTCCCCGGCCTTTTCCTCCGAAGCTTTCAGCTTCTGCCACTCCTCCTTGAGCTTGGGCAGGCAGTTGGCAATGGTCATGCCGCCGTAGCCGATGGCGGCATAAAGCTCCTCGGCATTGTTCTGGCGCAGGCGGCGGGAACAGCTGTTGATAAAATCGTCCAGCTGGTCGTCCGGAATGATGATCATTTCTCTGCGCAGCTCACGGGCCAGTGCATCACGTCCCTGCGTGATATTTTCCTCTCGGCGCATCTTTTTGAACCAGTTTCGGATCTTACTCTTCGCTTCGCTGGTGCGCACGATCTTGAGCCAGTCGCGGCTGGGGCCTTTGTCCGCCGGGCCGAGGATGACTTCAATGATCTCGCCCGTCGCCACGACATGGTCGATGGGGACGATGCGGTTGTTGACCTTACAGCCCACCATCCGGTTGCCGACGGCAGAGTGGATGGCGTAGGCAAAGTCGATGCAGTTGGCGCCCGCAGGCAGGTTGATGACGTCGCCCTTCGGGGTGAAGGCAAAGACCTCCTCCGGCAGCAGGTCGCTCTTCAAATCGTGGAGCAGATTGCCGGAATCCTCGCTGACGCGCTGGTTTTCCAGCAGCTGGCTGACCCAGGCCAGACGCTCGTCCAGCTTATCGTGGCCCTCGAGGCCCTCCTTATACTTCCAGTGGGCGGCAACGCCGTACTCGGCCTGCTCGTCCATGGTGCGGGTGCGTATCTGCACCTCGAAGGGGATGCCCTCGTGGCCGATGACGGTGGTGTGGAGGCTCTGGTAGCCGTTGGGCTTGGGGGTAGAGATATAGTCCTTGAAGCGGTTGGGCAGCGGGTGGTACATATCGTGGATGAGGCCCAGGGTGCTGTAACACTCGGCCAGCGTATCCAGAATGACACGGACGGCATAGATATCGTAGATCTCATCGAAGGACTTGTTCTGCATGATGGTCTTGCGGTAGATGCCGTAGATGCTCTTGACTCTCCGCTTGATGGTCGCGCCCTCGATGCCGCTCTCCTCGAGGCGGCTCTTGATGACGCCCGACACGCTGGCCAGAAACTCGTCGCCCGCGCGCTCGCTGAGCATCTTGTTGATCTCCTCGTAGCCCACGGGGTCGAGGTAGTGGAGGCTGCGGTCTTCCAGCTCCTCCTTGACGTTCAGGATGCCCAGACGGTTGGCGATGGGAGCGTAGACCTCCATGGTCTCACGGGCTTTGTCGCGGCGCTTCTGCTCCGGCCATGCGTCGCCGGTGCGCATATTGTGCAGGCGGTCACAGAGCTTGATGATCATGACGCGGACGTCACGGCTCATGGCCAGCAGCATCTTGCGCAGGTTCTCGGCCTGCAGCTCTTCGATATTGGAAAATTGGATCTTGGTCAGTTTGGTGACGCCGTCCACCAGCGCGGCCACCTCTTCGCCGAAAGCGGCGGTCAGGTCGGTCAGTGTGGTGGGGGTGTCCTCCACCACGTCGTGGAGCAGGGCGGCGGCGATGCTCTCGCTGTCCATGCCGAGGTCCAGCACGAGGCGGGCCACGGCCAGCGGGTGGCAGATATAGGGCTCACCGCTGCGGCGGCAGACCCCCTTGTGGGCGTCGTTGGCCATATTGTAGGCTTTTTCGATCATGGCCATGTTGTAGGCTTTGCCGCTGGCTTTGATGGCCTCCACCAGCTTCTCCCAGGTCACGATCTCGGGCCGCACCTCCGAGGGAAGGGTCCCCTCAGGGGCGTTGGCCGGCAGGGCCGTTGCGGCCACGGTAGACATCTCCGTCACCGGCACGGGCTGGTGGAGATGGGTCTTTGCAGAATAGCTGTCCTCTTTCGCCGCAGCCGATGCTGCGGGCGCGGGGACGACAGGTTTCTTTCCCTCAGGCATCTTTATCGTTCCTCCAGACATTTCAGGATGGGCGCATCGGCAAGGTTCTTCTTGCCGGTGGCAGGCACGAGTTCCCAGAACTTTGCCCCGCCCCGGTCAGCCGCTGTGATGAGGCCGACCTGTTCCAGCGCGGAGATGGCCACCAGCGTCCGGCCGGTGTTCTCCTCGCCGAGTTTTGCAAACAGGGGCTGCAGGTCTTCGGCGTGCCAGCGCCGCGCCTGCAGCTCCCGATAAACGGTGATGATATGGCTGCGCTCCGGGGCGATGCTCTCCTTCTGCTCCGGCGTCAGGGGCGTACCCCGGCGCAGCGCCTGCACCAGCGCGGCCTGCTCTGCAGCTGTGTTGCCGAGGCCCGCCGGGTGCAGCTCGATGATGCGGCCCGACAGCTGTGCGCCCCGGGGCGAATCGTAGGCCGAAAGGCTGATGGCTGCGTCCACGACGTCGCCCGTCGAGTAAGGCACCTGTTCCGGGTGCATCCCGAACCAGACGGCGTAGATGCTGGAATTGCCCTGCCGCAGACGCAGGCGGCAGTGCTTGCCCTCCGAGACGGCGTAGACGCCCTCCACGACAGCCATTTCCAGCACGAAGACCGGGCTGGGGTTGTCGGCACCGTAGGGTGCCAGCTGGTCGAGGCGGCGGACGCTCTCCACCGTCAGGCGGTCGAGGTGGACGGACAGATCGCACTCCAGCGGCGGGGTGCGCAGCACGGGACACTCCCGGGCCGCCCAGTCGTTGAGCCGCTGGCGGAGCGTCTGCAGATCCTCTTCCCGCACCGAGAGGCCCGCTGCCATGGCGTGGCCGCCGAAGCGGAGCAGGATGTCGGCGCAGGAGGCGATGCACTCGTGCAGGTTGAAGCCCTGCACGCTGCGGCCGCTGCCCTTGCCCTCGCCATGCTCATCCACCGACACCACGATGACCGGGCGTCCGGTCTTTTCCACAAGGCGGGAGGCCACGATGCCGATGACGCCGGGGTGCCAGTCTTTGCCCCAGAGCAGGATGACCCGGTCTTCGAGGCGTTCCGGTTCAGCGTCCAGCAGTTCCTGCGCGGCTTTGACGATCTCCATCTCCGTCTCCTGCCGCTGGATGTTGATGTCGCTCAGCTTATGCGCCAGTTCGACCGCCCGGTCTTCGTCCTCACAGAGCACCAGCTGCAAAGCGGTGACGGCGCTGTCCATCCGGCCCGCCGCATTGATGCGGGGTGCGATGGCGTAGCTGATGTTCTCTGCCGTCACCGGCTTGCCTGCAAGGCCCACTTCTTCCAAAAGGGCGCAGAAGCCGGGTCTGTCCGTATTTTGCAGCTGGCGCAGACCGGCTTTGACGATGGTGCGGTTCTCCCCTGTCAGGGGCATGACGTCGGCCACGGTGCCAACAGCGGCGAGGTCGCCGCAGTATTCCAGCATCTCTTCCGGCGGGCAGCCATCCAGCGCGGCGCAGAGCTTGAAGGCCACGCCCGCGCCGCACAGGCCCTTGAAGGGGCTGTGGTCGTCGGCACGGCGGGGGTCCACGATGGCCACTGCCTGGGGCAGGGTGTCGTGGGGCAGATGGTGGTCTGTGATGATGAGGTCGATGCCGAGGCTGGCCGCGAATGCGGCTTCCTCTACGGCAGAGATGCCGTTGTCCACCGTGACGATGAGGCGGCAGCCCTTATCGTAAATCGACTGGATGGCGTTCTTCGAGAGGCCGTAGCCGTCGCCCTCCCGGCTGGGCAGCATACACTTGACGGCGGCGCCCATCCCTTTCAGGTGCTGATAGAGCAGGGCCGTGGCGGTCACACCGTCCACGTCGTAGTCGCCGAAGACGACGATTGTCTCCCCCTCGTCGATGGCCCGCAGGATGCGCTCACAGGCTTTGTCCATGTCGGTCAGGAGCATGGGGTCGCTCAGCTCTTCTTCGCCCGCCAGAAGGGTCAGCGCCTCGGCGGGGTCGGTGATGCCCCGGGCAGCGAGGATGCCGGCCAGCAGACCGGCTTCTTTCTGCTGGGCCGCGAGGACAGAGCGGTACTTTTCCTCGCTCCACTCTTCGTCCATGTTCTGGTATTCCAGCTCTTCGGTGTTCTGCTGGGCGATGGCCGCTGTCAGCTCTTTCAGGGCGGCGCGGTCAACGGTCTTGGTGTTCCAGGCCCGGTAGGTCATCGCAATCCCTCCCCGGCCAGACCATCGTTCGCCAGCATCCCCTGCAGCGCAGCGATCTCGCTGGAAACGTCCAGCGCCACGTCCGACAAAAGCTTATCGTAGAGGTTATCATAAGCCTGATTCAGGGTGTGCAGGATGCCCGCAATATCCCGGCGGATGGCCTCCGCGTTCTCGCCCTGCTGGCTCTGCACGTCGTTGTAGGTGTGCAGGAGCTTGAGGGTGGTGGGGATATAGTATTCCGCAAAGCGGCGGGCCTTGGGCAGGCTCTCTGGGTGGGCTTCCAGCCAGGCACAGATGGACTCGGTGGTCTTCTGCATATGCTGCAGCTCCTCCACAGCCCGCTCATCCTCCATGAGCTCCTGCTCCTTCTCGAGCACCTGCGCAAAGCGGCGGGTCGTCTCGAGGTTCAGGGGGACTTCTCCGGCCTGTTCCGGCGCTTTTTCCGGTTCGGGCTGGGGCTGATTTTCCTGTGCGGCGCGGTAGTCCTCTGCCGTCAGGTAGAGCTTGTCGTTTTTCTCGTCCAGCCAGGCACTGAGCCAGCCCTTGTGGATGAATTTCCGCAGCATCTTGAGAGCCTTGGTCTTCTTTTTATGCGTCAGGTCGGCCAGCATGGAGAGGGACAGGCCCTTGTGCCAGTCGAAGCCCTCGGCGGTATCGGCGTAGAGCTCCAGGGTCTTGGCGGCCTTCATCCGGGACGCGCCCGCTGCGGTCAGCCAGCCGAACACAGCGGTCACAGCGGCAGAGCACCACCCCGTCACCGCGATAGCACCCAGTGCGAGATCACCGATAGCGCTGAAGAACGTATCCGCGGTTTCGGCGGCTGCTGCTCCCAGCGCCAGCTCATCGCCCACCATCACGCCGCCGGACGTGAACGCCCCCGCCGTGCCGAAGCAGGCGATGGCCGTGATGCCGAAGAGGACGGCGAAGGTGATGCCGGTCGCCAGCATGGCGACGCCTGCGCTGTGGCGCTTTTTCGCGCTGGTGCGGATATTCTCGATGGCCGTCGGTTCCGGCTTCTTCGCAAAGAAATTGCGCGCCCAGCCCGGCATCCCGCCGGCGCCGGCGCTGCTTCTGGCCTCCTCGGCCCGCTTCTGGTACTCCTGTTTTCCGGCCTGAAAGGCCCGGCCTGCCTCCGAGATGCCATAACCGGCGGCGTTCACCGCGGCGCGGCCCACATCCCACACACGGTCGCCGATCTCCTCGCCCCGGCCCTCAAAGCCGTGTCGGAAGGAGTCGGACATGGTGTCGCCCAGCTCACGGAGCTGGCGTTCCAGCTCCTGCTGCACCTTACGGCCTTCGCTGTCCTTCGCCGTGCGGTCAAAATCGTCTTCACGATCAGTCATTCAACTTCTCACCCTTCTGCCGGGCTGTACCGGCTGATGATGGCGCGGGCCACCCGCAGGCCATCGACGGCGGCACTCATGATGCCGCCCGCATATCCGGCACCCTCGCCGCAGGGATACAATCCTGCCAGCTGGGCGCATTCAAAATTTTCTTCCCGTTTCAGCCGCACCGGGCTGCTGGTACGGGTCTCGAGGCCGGTCAGAATGGCCTCGGGGGCGGTGTAACCCGCAATTTTCCGCTCGTAAGCCCGCAGACCGGCCCGCAGGGTGTCGGCCAGTTCGGTCGGCAGCAGTGCGCCGAGGTCCGCAGCGACGACGCCCCGGTCATAGGTAGGCTGGACGCGGCCAATGTTCAGCCGGCCCCTGCCCTCCAAAAAGCTCTGGATGTTCTCCGCCGGGGCAGCATACTCTCCGCCGGGACGGCCTGCCGCATAGGCCCGGGCTTCCAGCTCCCGCTGGAAGGCGATGGCCTTCCGGGGGTCATTTCCGAAGTCTTCGCCGCCTACGCTGACCACCACGGCCGCGTTGGCATTCCTGCCGCTGCGGGCGTGGTAGCTCATGCCGTTGGTCACGACGCGGCCCTTTTCGCTGGCCGAAGCCACCACCTGGCCGCCCGGACACATACAAAACGTATAAACGCACCGTTTTTCAACATGCTGCGAAAGCTGATATTCGCCGCGCGGCAGGGCCGGATGGCCCGCCGCCTCGTGGTAGAGGCTCTTTTCGATCTCCGATTGGAGATGCTCTGCCCGGAAGCCGACGCTGAAGGGCTTGCACTCCAGCACGAGGCCGCTGTCCATCAGCATCCCGAAGGTGTCGCGGGCCGAGTGGCCCACCGCGAACACCAGCGCCTCACAGGGGAACGCGCCGTCCGTGGTCTGGATGCCGACGAGCTGGCCGTCCCGCCGCTCGAAGCCGGTGAGGGCTGTGTTGAAGTGGACTTCGCCCCCCAGCGACTCGATCTCTTTTCGGATCGAAGTGATGACGCCCCGCAGCAGGTCGGTGCCGACATGGGGCTTCTGCTGCCAAGCAATTTCCTTCGGCGCGCCGTGCTCGAGGAACACTTCGGTCACGAAGCCGCAGAGCTCGTCGCCGATGCGGGTGGTGAGCTTGCCGTCCGAGAAGGTGCCGGCGCCGCCCTCGCCGAACTGGATGTTGGCGTTCTCGTCCAGCTCACCGGTGGCGGAGAAATGCTCCACAGCCTTGACACGCTCGTCCAGCGCAGGGCCGCGTTCCAGCACGATGGGCCGGTAGCCCTGACGGGCCAGCAGCAGCGCCGCAAAGAGGCCCGCCGGGCCGAGGCCGCAGACCACAGGCCGGTGCGTCAGCGGCAGAGTGCCGTTCTGCACCGAGAGATCGGTCTTGCCCCGGACGGTGACGCTGCGGGAAGCACCCGCACAGGCGGCCTCTTCCCCCTCCTCTTTCAGGGTCACGGCCACGGTGTACACCAGCTTGGGCTGGCCGTGGCGGGCGTCCACCGAGAGCCGGGCGATGCCCAGATGGCTCACCTTTCCCCGGGGGATGCGGGCGAGGCGGAGGGCTTTTTCGTAGGCCTGCGTCTCCCCGGCGGAGAGGGGCAGGCGAATATCATGGATCAGGATCATATACTCAGTTACTTTCTATCTTGCACTGCACCACATAGCTGCCCAGCGCAAAAATTTTGTCGTTGGCCGGCACATAGAGGCGGCAGGCGATGTTCTGCTGGCCGATGGCGACATAGAAGTCGTCGGCGTCGATCTCAATGACCACCTGTTCCGGATTCAGTGCTTCCAGCGAACCGGCCGGGCCGCAGAGGGTGACGTTCATCAGCCGCTCCGTCTCCACGGTCAGGGTGTAGGTGGAGGGCAGGTTGATGACCCGCACACAGCTGGCGGGCAGGTTCATGGTCTTGGTTTCCAGACGGGAGCTGTCGAAGCTGACCGTGATGCTGGAGATGTTATCCAGCAGACGGATGCCGCTGGGCAGCTCGATGGGCATTTCGTACACCTTATCCAGTGCAAAGGTGGAAAGGTCGATGGTACCCACCGACAGGGTGGACAGACGGTCGATCTGGGACTCCGGGCCGGCCACATTGAGGGTCTTTTTGCTCAGGGAGTAGACCAGCACCGAGGGGTCAAAGTCGCGGGGCGCGTTGATAAAGCTGACTTCCACCGGCAGGGTGGCCAGCTTATACACCTGCAGCGTGACCTCGACGCTGTCCGTTTCCAGAGTAGTATACTCAAATTTCACCTCTCCGCCGCTGCGGGTGTAAAAACGCAGGCCGGTGTCCAGAGTGACGGGACTGGTCAGCTCGCCGCTGTAGGTCACCTCAGCGGTGCAGGTCTCCACCTTGCTCAGCTCGGTGCTGGGTCCGGAGAGCGTCACCGTCTCCTTCGAGATGTCGGTGCCGTAGAGGATATAGCCGTCTGCTATCTTCAGGTAATTCGTCGTCACCTGGATGGGCAGGGTCTTTTCTTCCACCACATCGAACACCACGTCCACGGTGTTGTCGCCGTCGATGGAGACGGACACACCGGTGAGCAGAGTGCTCTGGCTCCGCACCTGAAGGCGCAGGCTCTTTTCGCCGCTGTCGCGGACGCTGGACCAGTCGGGGTAGACGACAAAGTCGTTGGCCGACAGGCTGCCGATGGTGTAGCCGTCGCCGGAAAGCTTCAGGTTGACCGTTTTTTCCTCTGCATTGACGATGCTCAGGCCCCGGGAAGTGTAGGCAGCCGAATCATAGCTGAAGTCCACCGGAACATTATAGATGGTGGTGGTGGTGCCGGGCTGCACGACGATGGTGACAGCCATCCACGCGATGACTGCACCCAGCAAAGAAAGCAGGAGCCGGATGCGGCGGTCGTTCAGCAGATTGCGCTTGGGGGGTACGGCAGGCTTGCCGTTGTTCTGCTCAGTGCTCATTGCTGCTCATCCTCCTTGTTGTTCACCCAGTTCAGCAGGCGCTTGCCCCGGGCCTTCCAGCCCTCGGCAGCGCTCTTCTCGCTGGCGGTCTCCTTGGGTATCATCTCATCCACCAGCCGGGTGTAAAGGGTCTGACGGTCAAAGTGGCGCATGAGCACACCGTTTTTCGCCATCGAGATGATGCCCGTCTCCTCGCTGACCACGATGGCGATGGCGTCGGAGTTCTCGGCGATGCCGAGGCAGGCGCGGTGGCGGGTACCCATGTCTTTGCCCAGGTCCAGGTTGTTGGAAAGGGGCAGCACACAGCCTGCCGCCTTGATGCGGCCATTCTCGATGATGGCTGCGCCGTCGTGGAGGGGGGTACCCTCGTAGAAGATGGTACCCAGCACCTCGAGGTTGACTGCACTGTTCACGGGCGTGCCGGTGCGGACGATCTCAGAAAGGTTGGTGTTCCGTTCCAGCACGATGAGCGCGCCGGTCTTGGTCTCCGAAAAGCGCTCTGCCGCGTCGCAGATGGCGATGATGGCGCTGCGCCACGCGCCCTTGAGGCTGGTGTCGTTGTAGCGGTTTTTATTGAAGAAGCGATAGGCCCACTGGTCGGTCTGGCCCATCCGCTCCAGCGCACGCCGTATCTCGGGCTGGAACAGCACCACCAGCGTCAGCAGACCGACTTGCAGCAGCGAGTTGAGCAGCCAGGTGACGGTGCGCATATTCAGGATGTTGGCCACCAGATAGACCGCCAGCACGATGAGCGCGCCTTTGGCCAGCTGGCCGGCGCGGGTGCGGTTGACGATGCCCAGCAGCTGGTAGATGAGGAACGCGATGATGAGGATGTCCAGCAGGTCTACCAGCTTGAAGGTCTGGAAGTTTGCTACGATAGAGTTCAGAGTCATGGGTCACATTCTCCCGTTCACACTGCTTCGATGAGGGCGACGGCATGGGCTGCGATACCCAGCCCCTCGCCGGTAAAGCCCAGATGCTCCTCGGTGGTGGCTTTGACGCTCACGGCGTCCACCGGCATCCCGAAAGCCTCGGCCAGCTTTGCCCGCATGGCCGGGATGTGGGGGGCCAGCTTCGGGCGCTGGCAGAGGATGGTGGCGTCGATGTTCTCGATGCGCCAGCCGTGCTCGGTCATGATCTCTGCCACACGGCGGGCCAGCATGAGGCTGTCGGCCCCGGCGTACTCTTCCGCCGTATCGGGGAAGTGCTGGCCGATGTCGCCCAGCGCCGCTGCGCCCAGCACGGCATCCATGACCGCGTGGGCCAGCACGTCGGCGTCCGAGTGGCCCAGCAGGCCCTTCTCATACGGCACTTCCACGCCGCCCAGGATGAGCTTGCGGCCCTCCACCAGACGGTGGACGTCGTAACCATGACCAATGCGCATTTTCTTTCCTCCGTTCTCGGCCCGGGGCAGGTCCTCCCGGGTGGTTATCTTGATGTTTGCGTAGTCGCCCTGTACCAGCTCCACCGGACGGCCCGTCAGCTCGAACAGGCTGCAATCATCGGTGACGAGGCGGGCGCTGGCCTCGTCCAGTTCATCCAGCGCCGCCAGATAGGCGGCCCGGTCGAAGCACTGGGGCGTCTGCACCGCATAAAGGGTGCTGCGGTCGGGGGTGTTCTCCACCATGCAGCCTTCCGGCACAGTCTTGCCGTCGCCGCCCTTCGCCTGCTTGATGGTGTCCTTCACCGGCACCGCCGGGGCGGCGGCACCGCAGCGGGCAGCGGCCGCTATCGTATCGGCGATAACGCTCTGGCTCACGAAGGGCCGGGCCGCGTCGTGGACGGCCACCAGTTTGCCGTGGGCAGCATCCACGCCGCTGCGGGCGCTCTCGGCGCGGGTCGAGCCGCCCTTCACCAGCCGCACCGGCTTTTTGCAGCGGGCAGCGGCCCGCTGGGCATTCTCACTGGACGCGCCGGTCACGATCACCAGCTCGTCCACCTCCGGACACTCGTCAAAGGCCCGGACGCTCCGTTCCAGGACAGTCTCACCGCCCAGATCGAAGCTCAGTTTATCAAATCCCATCCGGGTGGAAGAACCAGCCGCCACCAGAACTGCCGTCACACGACATTCCAATTTCTTACACCTGCCCCATTTTATTCCTGCCCTGCGCCGCACTGCACAGAGCGTATTATTATTCATTGAATATTATAGCGTATCCACCCACAAACTGCAACTGCCCGCGCCCATCAAAAATGCCCCCGTGCAGCACTTTTGGCGCTGTACGGGGGCATAAATTTTTTATGAAATTTCTGCGTTATGCGAGGATGGGCTCGATGGCAGCTGCCAGAGCATCTTTCTGAGCCTGTGCCTCGGCCAGGTCTTTGCCCAGAGTGGTGAAGTAGGTCTTGATCTTCGGCTCAGTGCCGGAGGGACGGACGACCACGGTAGCGCCGTTGTCCAGAGAGTAGATGAGGACGTTTGCGGCGGGCAGGCCGGTCTCTTCGGGCTTCTTGTAGTCGGTGACCTTGACCACCTTGTGGCCGGCCAGCTCGGTGAGGGGCTCGTCACGCAGCTTCTGCATGATGGAAGCCATCTTCTCCATGCCGGTCAGGCCGGGGAACTCGAAGCTGTCCACCTTGTTCAGGTAGCGGCCATACTGTTTATAGATCTCTTCCAGACGCTGCTTGATGGAGGAACCGATGCTGCGGTAGTAAGCGGCCATTTCGCAGATCAGCATGGAACCGATGACGGCATCCTTATCGCGTACATAGGGGCCGGCCAGATAGCCGTAGCTCTCCTCGAAGCCAAAGATGAAGCGGTCCACCTCACCGGCAGCTTCCAGATTTGCGATCTGGTCGCCGATCCACTTGAAGCCGGTCAGCACGCTGCGCATCTCCACGCCGTAGTGGGCGGCGATGGCATCGGCCAGCGGGGTGGAGACGATGGACTTGACGGCGACGGGGTCCTTGGGCATGGTACCCTTCTCGATGCGGCCAGCGCAGATGTAATCCAGCAGCAGAGCGCCCATCTCGTTGCCGGAGACCAGCTCATAGCTGCCGTCCGGACACTTCATGGCGATACCCACGCGGTCGGCGTCGGGGTCGGTGGCCAGCATCAGGTCGGCGCCGGTCTTGGTGGCGAGGTCGAGGCCCAGCTTCAGAGCCTCGAAGATCTCAGGGTTGGGGTAGGAGCAGGTGGTGAAGTAGCCGTTGGGGTACTCCTGCTCCGGCACGATGGTGATGTCGGTGATGCCCATGTCGTTCAGAACGTGGGTGACCGGCACCAGACCAGAACCGTTCAGCGGGCTGTAGACCAGCTTCAGGCCGGCGGTCTTGCACAGGCCCGGGCGCACCTGACGTGCCTCAATGGCGGCGTAGAGGGCGTTCTTGCAGTCGTCGCCCACAAAGCGGATGAGGCCCTGCTCGACGCCTTCGGCAAAGGAGATGTACTTTGCGCCGGTCAGGACATCGGTCTTCTGGATCTCGTCATAGACGATGGCGGCGGCGTCATCGGTCATCTGGCAGCCGTCGGGGCCGTAGGCCTTGTAGCCGTTGTACTTGGCGGGGTTATGAGAAGCGGTGACCATGATGCCCGCATTGCACTCATAGTAACGGGTGGCAAAGCTCAGGGCCGGGACAGGCATCAGAGCATCATAAATGCGCACCTTGATGCCGTTTGCGGCCAGAACGCCGGCGGCAGTCTTGGCAAAGATGTCGCTCTTCAGGCGGCTGTCATAGCTGATGGCTACGGTCTGATTGCCGCCCTGGGTCTTGACCCAGTTTGCCAGGCCCTGGGTGGCCTGACGCACGACGTAGATGTTCATGCGGTTGGTGCCAGCGCCCAGCACGCCGCGCAGGCCGGCGGTGCCGAACTTCAGTGCAACGGCAAAGCGGTCCTTGATCTCGTCGTCGTTTTCCTCGATCCTGGTCAGCTCCGGCTTCAGATCTGCGTCCTCCAGATCCGCTGCCAACCAGCGCTTATACTCATCCTGATACATATTGCACACCTTACCTTTATAATTTTTGACCATAATGGACAAATTCATCCAAGTCTACTTATAATATAAGCTTTTATACGCTTTGTGTCAATTCAGGATTATGTACCAAGTTTGCCCCCTCAAAACCAGCAAATGCCACAAATCGTGCAGGCTTTCCGCTCTCCTGCTGCCCATTTGCAGCCGTGCAGGGCCAGTACACCTGCCCTGCGTCATCCAGTACATCCAGCCAGTGGCCCAGCCCTACTCCATTTTCGCACAGATACCGCATCAGGGACATCAGCCGCCCGAAGTCGCCCACCGGGCAGATGACCTGCTCCGTGACACACTCTTCTCCCTGCTGTTGCCGCACTGCCAGTACAACCCCCTCTTCCTCTACGCTTGCGCTGTAGTACAGCGTGTGTGCAAGCTGAAAGCCTTCGATCCTGGAATAGGGCCTGGTGTAACAGCAGTACTCTTTCGCAACCATAAGATTCTTCCTCCAATCGCAGATCGCCCGCGTTTCGTTGACATCTCACATGCCCTTTAATATAATAGATTCAAACAGAAAATTGTGTCGAACTTGGGCATCTGCGCCCTGTCTTTCCCATTTCTTAGTCAGTTCTTAGCCAACCATTCCATGTCTTTTGTCTGTTATCTCAGAAGAAGCTTCGAAGCACCGCAGAAAATTCCGTCACCCCTTTTTTGATGGTCTCTGCCGCCCCATCGGGCAGAAAGGAGCGCCCATGTACGCAGTCCTCAAGAGCTTCGGCCTCAAGGGCCTCAACGGCTTCCCCGTGGAAGTCGAGGCCGACATCTCGGGCGGGATGCCCGCCCTCTCCATCGTCGGCCTGCCGGACTCCGCCGTCCGGGAGAGCGGCGACCGCGTCCACGCAGCCCTGAAAAATCTGGGCTTCAAGTGGCCTGACCGCCGCATCACCATCAACCTCGCTCCCGCCGACGTCCGCAAGACCGGCCCGGTGTATGACCTGCCCCTGCTGCTGGCGGTGTTGGCCGCTTCCGGGCAGCTGGAGCCGCCGCCGAAGGACATGGCCTTTCTGGGGGAGCTGGCGCTGGACGGCAGTCTCCGCCCGGTGTCCGGCGTCCTGCCCATGGCGCTGGAAGCTGCCGCCGGCGGTGTGCGGGCGCTCTATGTCCCCGCCGAGAATGCTGCCGAAGCCGCTGAAGCCTGCGGCAGCGAGATGCAGGTATACCCTGCCGCAACGGCCCGTCAGGTCGTGGATGCACTGCGGGGCATCCAGCCCATCCTGCCTACGATGCCTGTCCCCTTCGACCCTGCCGATGCGTGGAACCACGTTCCCGATTTCGCTGACGTCTGCGGCCAGCCGCTGGCCCGCCGGGCGATGGTCATCGCGGCTGCGGGCGGACACAACGTCCTGCTCGTCGGTGCTCCCGGCACCGGCAAATCCATGCTGGCCCGCCGCCTGCCCGGCATCCTGCCGCCCCTGACCCGGGAAGAAGCCGTGGAGACGACGAAAATTTACTCCATCGCCGGGCAGATGCCCGCAGGCCGGGGCCTCGTGACAGCACGGCCTTTCCGCAGCCCCCACCACTCAGCCAGTTCGGCTGCGCTGGCGGGCGGCGGGGCGCAGTTCCGCCCCGGCGAGTGCAGTCTGGCCAACTGCGGCGTCCTCTTCCTCGACGAGCTGCCCGAGTTCTCCCGCGAGAGCCTCGAAGTGCTGCGCCAGCCCCTCGAGGACGGCTGCATCACGGTCAGCCGGGCCGCCGGAAGCGCCACTTATCCCAGCCGTTTCCAGCTCGTCGCCGCCATGAACCCCTGCAAATGCGGCTACTACGGCCACCCTACCCGGGCCTGCACCTGTTCGCCCAGCGCGGTGCGGCAGTACCGCAGCCGGGTGTCCGGCCCGCTGCTGGACCGCATCGACCTCTGCGTCGAGATGGACCCGGTGGCCTTCGATGAACTGCATGGCGCTGCCCCTTCCGAGAGCAGCGCCGAGCTGCGGAAACAGGTCCTTGCTGCCCGGGCCATCCAGGCCCAGCGGTACGCTGCTCCCGGCTACGAGGATGTGCGCTGCAACGCCCAGCTCACCGCCGGGCAGGTGCGGCGCATCTGCCGGATGACCCCCGCCGCTGAACAGCTCCTGCGGGCCTCCTACGAGACGCTGGGCCTTTCGGCCCGCGCCCACGACCGCATCCTCCGGGTGGCCCGCACCATTGCCGACCTCTCCGGCAAGCGCCTCCTCGACGAGGATTCGCTGCTCGAGGCTCTGCAATACCGTGCGCAGGAAAAGGTCGATCTGACGTTCTGATACAGACAAAAATCCCCCGGCTGGACCGGGGGATTTTTTCGTTATAAAACTTTTAGAATCTTCTCCACGCATCGGGCAGGAAGAGCACCAGCATCGGGAAAATTTCCAGACGACCGGCCAGCATATCGAAGATGAGCACCAGCTTTGCAAAGTTGGAGTAGGCCCCGAAGTTCATCATGGGACCCACCTGATTGAGGCCGGGGCCGATGTTGTTCAGGGTGGCGGCGATGGAGGTGAAGTTCGTCACCATGTCAAAGCCGTCCAGACTGACGAGCATGAAACTCGCCGCAAAGATGAAGATGTAGGCCGCCAGAAAGACGTTGGTGGTGCGGATGGTCTCATGATTGACCAGCTTGCCGTCCATCCGGACGGGGGCCACCACCTGCGGGTGGAGGGCCTGCTTCAGCTCCTTGCCCAGCGTCTTTCCCATCAGGAGGAAGCGGCTCACCTTGATGCCGCCGCCGGTGCTGCCCGCACAGGCACCCACGAACATCAGCAGCACCAGCACCTCTTTTGCCAGCGTGGGCCAGAGGTCGAAATCACAGCTGGAAAAGCCGGTGGTGGTGATGATGGAGCCGACCTGGAAGGCCGCATGGCGCAGCGCCTCGCCGAAGGTGCCGTAGAGGCTGCGGATGTTCACCGTGATGACGGCCACCGCCGCCAGAATGATGGCAAAATAGGCGCGGACTTCCTCGCTGGACGCTGCGCGGCGGAACCGGCGCAGCAGCAGCAGGAAATACGCGTTGAAGTTGACGCCGAAGAGGATCATAAAGATGGTCACGACCCACTGGATGTAGGGCGAGAAGCTGGCAAAGCTGTCGTTCTTGAAGCCGAAGCCGCCAGTACCCGCCGTGCCAAAGGCCGTGAGCAGAGAGTCGAACACATTCATTCCGCCCGCCAGCAGGAAGCAGACCTCCACCACCGTGAGCGCGAAATAGATGCCGTACAGGATCTTGGCCGTAGACTGCACCTTCGGCACCAGCTTGTCCACCTGCGGGCCGGGGCTTTCCGCCTTCATCAGGTTGACGTGGGAGCCGCCGGTCAGGGGCAGCAGGGAGAGCAGGAACACCAGAACGCCCATGCCGCCGATCCAATGGGTGAAGCTGCGCCAGAACAGGATGCCGTTGGGCAGGCCCTCCACACCGGGCAGGATGCTGGCACCGGTGGTGGTGAAGCCCGAAACGGTCTCAAACATGGCGTCCACGGGGTTCGGGATGCAGCCGGTGAGGACGAACGGCACTGCGCCCATGATACTGATGGTGATCCAGCTCAGGGCGGTGGCCGCAAAGCCCTCCCGCATATAGAACACCTTGCTGCGGGGCTTGATGGCCTGCAGGGCAAAACCCAGCGCCCCACTGATGGCCGCCGTCAGCAGGAACACGCCCATGACGGCCCACTCGGCGTAGATGAGGCTCGTCACCGCCGGGAGCAGCAGCAATGTACCCTCTATCATCAGGATGTAGCCCAGCAGACGAAAGACGATCGCATAATTCATACGTTCTGTCCCCCGTTACTCTTCCACGATGTCCCGCAGGTCATGCAGGCCGTGTTCCAGCGTGACGACGATGACGTTGTCGCCCACCTGGATCTGGTCGCCGCCGCGGGGGATGAGGATATGGTCGCCGCGGGTGATGCAGCAGAGCAGCAGATTCTTTTTCAGATGCAGCTGGCTCAGCGGAACGCCGGTGGCCCGGCTCTCCTCATGGACAGTGAATTCCAGCGCTTCCACGCGGTCGTCGAGGATGCGGTAAAGGGTCTTGATGTTGTTGCCGGCCTCGTTCTGCAGGGCGCGGACGTACTGCACGATGTAGTCGCAGGTCATGTACTTGGGGTAGACGATGCTGCCCAGATCGAGCCCGGCCAGAATATCGTCGAACTCGAGGCGGTTGATCTTCGTGACCAGCTTGCCCCTGGAGTGCTTTTTCGCAAACAGGGTCAGCAGCACGTTTTCTTCGTCGATGTTGGTCAGAGCCACGAAGGCTTCGGTGGATTCCAGACCTTCCGAGAGCAGGAAGTCGCGGTTGGAGCCGTCCTCGTTCAGTATCTGTGCCTCCGGCAGGGACTCGGCCAGAACATTGCAGCGGGCCGGGTCCCGCTCGACGATGCGGACGCGGACGTGATTTTCCAGCAGCTCCTGGCTCAGGTAATAGGCGATGGCGCCGCCGCCCACGATGAGGGCGTTGCGCACCGGCCGCACCGGCATATTGATACGCTGGAAGAACTCGTGGGCCTTCTCCTGCGTGGCGAGGAAGGTGACCTGGTCGCCGTTCTGCAGCACAAAGTTACCGTTGGGGATGATGACCCCGCCGTCACGCTCCACCGCGCAGACCAGAATGTCGCTCTTGAGGCGGGTGGGGATCTCATAGATGGCCACGCCGTCCAGCCCCTGCCGCTCGGTCAGCGCAAACTTGATGAGCCGCACGCGTCCGCCCGCGAAGGTATCGATCTTGCTTGCGCCCGGGAACCGCAGCAGGTGGGAGATTTCCTTGGCCGCTGCCATTTCGGGGTTGATGATGGCCGAGATGCCGATCTGCTTTTTGATAAAGTCCAGCTCATGGCTGTAAGACGGGTTGCGCACGCGGGCGATGGCGTGGCAGTGGCCCGCCTTTTTGGCGAACATGCAGCACAGCAGGTTCAGCTCGTCCGAGCCGGTGACTGCGATGAACACGTCCGCTTCCTCCACGCCCGCCTCGGACAGGGTGGTGATGGATGAACCGTTGCCGAGAATGCTCATCACATCGTAGGACTCCCCGATATGCTCCACACGTGCCTTGTTCGTATCGATAACGGTCACGTTGTGACCCTCTTCACTGAGCTGCCGCGCCAGCGCTGTGCCGACCTTGCCGCCGCCCACCAAAACGATCTTCATAGAATAACCCTTTCTCTTCTCCTGCGCCGTCTGGGCGCTATTGAGTAGATTATACCACATCTCGGGCAAAACATCTACTGAATCACAGGTCATCCGTCGAAACGTGCTTTTTCGTTGTTAATTATCCGTGCTTTACGGCTTTACCTCCGTGTCAGGGTGGTAGGTGGCCACATCTTCCAGCCCACAGTCCAGAATGCGGCAGAGCTGGTCGAGGGTGTAGGTGCTGACATTCCCGTTTTTGCGCAGTCTGTCCAACTGGCCTGTGCTGATTTTGTATTCTTTGATGAGTTTATACTGCGAGATACCTTTTTTCTTCATCGTCTTCCAAAGCGGCTCAAACGAAATCATACGAAATACCATCCAATCTTTCCATTCTGTAATTGAATGGTAAGGGAGGACTCGCATATTGACAATTACCCGTAAACGGGCTATAATTTTGTCAAAAAAAGGCTTTGGAAAGAGGATTTTATGAAGCTTTCAAAAATTATCAGTCTACTGCTGGTGCCGCTGCTCCTGTTTACGCTGGCACTGCCTGCCTATGCGGACGGCGGCAGCGAATCCTATCTCATCTATTTTGAGACGGGCGGCGGCACCGGCGTCCCCATCATCGCCAGCACCAGCCTCGACGGCAAGCTCACCTCCCTGCCCAGCCCCGTCATGGACGGCTACACCTTCGAGGGCTGGTACACCGACGAGCTGGAGGGCGACCGCATCACGACCAGCACCGAGTTCACCTCGGACGGCACCATCTACGCCCACTGGCGTCCCATCGCAAAAGGCGGCTCTTCCGCCGCGTCAAAGCCCTCGCCGAACACGCCTACGGCAGACGAAGGCTTCTCCTTCCGAGCACACGCCGGGACATTTCTTGTCGCCGGGACGATGTTTTTCACACTTGTGGCACTCTACGCCAGATAAGGATGGTTTTCTATGACTCTGACCCACTCGCTCACTCTGCCCGCCGCCTGCCGCCCGCTCTCCCCCGCTGAGGCAGACGCCGTCCTCGGCGGCGCGGACACCGCCACCGACGAGGGCTGCTTTACCACCGTGCTGTCCAACATCGAAAAAGTCAGCAAGGTCTTCAACTATATGGCCCGTATCTTCTCCTCCACCAGCGCGATGCTCAACAACTTCATCACGATCTATAACACCGTGAAGCAGCTGAACGAGTTCATCTCAAACAATTTTTAATGCTTTGGTCCGCTCCGGCGCAAGGCCGGTCCACATAGGGCAAAAGGGCAGAAATGCCGTTTGCCCGCCGTCAAGCCAGAAGAAAGGAATCCTATACCATGAAAAGGCTACTTGCGGCTTTGCTGACCCTCTCCATGCTGGTCGGCATCGTACCTTTCAGCGCCTTTGCAGAGAGTCCGGGTGCAGTCCCGGAAACTTTTGCTGCGGCACAAGAATCCCCGGGGCTGGACGATGAGACTGTCCAGTCCATCGTCTCCGACCCACTGCTACAGGGCCAGTATGCCCCGCCGCAGCAGACGCAGCCCACCGTGGACACCTCGAACATGTCGATGGAAGCCACCGACAGCTTCGGCAAGCTGCTGGTGAACAGCATCGATTCTCAGAACAGCGCTTCCAGTTCTGAGAATCGCGTCATCGGCGTCACAGTGGATGGCAGCACAGCCACCGTGGAGTATGTCGCGGCGGAAGACGCTGACATCGTAGTGGCGCTCTACACGGACGATTCTGAGGAGCTCATGTCTGCCAGCGGCACTGTAGACGTTTTTGCAATGGAAGAAAACACCGGCCATTCTACAGTGACTGTCCCCCTTACCGGAAGCATTCCTGCCAGCTTTATAGTAAAAGCATTCCTGCTGGACAAAGATGAGCACGCTCCGCTGTGCAATGAGTTCACTAGTCTCGCTTATACTAAAGACCTGAGTGATCTGGAATCTTCCACCATCTATGACTACCCCGAAAATCAGGTCGTTAACCTCGATGAGGATGTATCGAATAACTTCGCTGTCGTTACTTCAGATGTCACCTTGATAACATCCGATGAAAATATCGGTACCCAGAACCAGATCACCGAGTTGGATAACGACAATCTTTATTACACCATCGAAAATGCCAGCGAAGAGATTCAGGCTTTGCAGCCGGGCGATATTCTGACCTACGAGTACGAGCCGGGCTATTTTCTGATTGCCCGCATCCTCGATATATCGGTCAATGGCAGTACCGTCCGCATCCATGGTGATGAAACTCTGGATATTGACGACGTGTTCGATGTTATCAAGATCGGCACCACTGCAACTACCGAGGATTTTACCGTCAATGAGAGCGCACTGCCTTCCAATATTGAATATGGCGGTCTCGTTCCAGTTGATGATAATGAAACGGATGGCATCAGCACACGGGCTTCCGGTTCCGTCCGT
>OGGG01001158.1_pt1 | contig 23010 bp, 13 predicted proteins | sample 1571201 | NCBI WGS metagenome assembly OGGG01 (sample SAMEA2581946, study PRJEB24529) | metagenome | biome: Human gut stool | place: China | collected 2011 | reverse complement strand
TAGACAACAATATAATTCAGACCGAATATTCGGAGCTGATGCAGAAATCCTATATTGACTATGCGATGAGTGTCATTATAGCAAGAGCCCTGCCGGATGTGCGCGATGGGCTTAAGCCTGTACAAAGGCGTACACTTTATGATATGCATGAGCTGGGCATCAGGTACGACAAGCCATATAGAAAGAGTGCGCGTATAGTCGGTGATACAATGGGTAAATATCATCCACACGGTGACAGCTCCATTTACGGAGCATTGGTTAATATGGCTCAGGAATGGTCTACCAGATATCCGCTCGTTGACGGGCATGGAAACTTCGGCTCTGTGGACGGTGACGGAGCAGCGGCTATGCGTTACACAGAGGCAAGATTGAGTAAGATTTCCATGGAACTGACTGCTGATATCAACAAAGATACGGTAGACTTCATGCCAAACTTCGATGAGACGGAGAAAGAGCCGGTTGTACTTCCGGCAAGATTCCCGAACCTTCTGGTAAATGGTACGACCGGTATTGCTGTTGGTATGGCAACGAATATTCCGCCTCACAATCTGCGTGAGGTTGTAAAAGCCGTTGTGAAGATCATTGACAATCGTATCGAAGAAGGCAGAGAGACTGAAATCGAAGAAATCCTGGATATCGTAAAAGGACCGGATTTCCCGACAGGTGCGATGATCCTTGGAACAAGAGGAATCCAGGAAGCTTACCGCACGGGACGCGGCAAAATCCGTGTGCGTGCCGTAACGGAAATTGAATCCATGCCAAACGGCAAGAGCCGTATTCTGGTATCGGAGCTGCCGTACATGGTAAACAAAGCCAGACTGATCGAAAAAATGGCAGAACTGGTACGTGATAAAAAGATTGACGGAATTACAGCGATCACAGATGAATCAAGCCGTGAAGGTATGCGTATCAACATTGAACTTCGAAGAGATGTCAATGCAAACGTCGTACTGAATCAGCTTTTTAAACATACACAGCTTCAGGATACCTTTGGTGTGATCATGCTTGCTCTGGTAAACAAAGAGCCGAAAGTCCTGAACCTTCTGGAGATGCTTCAGCATTATCTGAAACATCAGGAAGATGTTGTTACAAGACGTACACAGTACGAACTCAACAAAGCAGAAGAGCGTGCACATATTTTAAAAGGTCTGCTGATCGCACTGGATCATATCGATGAAGTCATCAGTATTATCCGTGCATCCAGAACAGCGGCACTTGCAAAAGAAGCACTGATGACACGTTTTGAACTTTCCGATGCACAGGCACAGGCGATCGTAGATATGCGTCTGCGTGCACTGACCGGTCTGGAAAGAGAGAAGATCGAAGCAGAGTATGAAGCTCTGATGGCAAAAATCAAGGAGTTGAGAGCCATTCTGGCAGACGAAAATCTTCTGCTTGGCGTGATCAAAACAGAAATCATGGAAATCGCAGATAAATACGGTGATGAGAGAAGAACTTCTATCGGATTTGATATGTATGATATTTCGACAGAAGATCTGATCCCGCGTGAAAATGTTGTGATCGCCATGACAAAACTTGGTTATATTAAACGTATGAGTATTGACAATTTCAAGGCTCAGAACCGCGGCGGCAAGGGCATCAAGGGTATGCAGACCATCGAAGATGACTACATCGAAGAACTGTTGATGATGAATACACATCACTATCTGATGTTCTTTACCAACACCGGAAAAGTATACCGTCTGAAAGGATATGAGATTCCGGAAGCAAGCCGTACGGCAAGAGGAACGGCGATCGTCAATCTGCTCCAGCTCGCACCGGAAGAAAAGATCACGGCGATGATCCCGGTCAAAGAGTACAAGCAGGGCAAATATCTGTTTATGGCAACCAGAAAGGGTATTGTGAAAAAGACACCGCTTCTGGATTATGCAAACGTAAGAAAGACAGGACTTGCAGCAATCAGTCTTCGTGAAGAGGATGAACTGATCGAAGTAAAACTGACGAACAACAAGAAGGATATTTTCCTGGTAACAAAATACGGTCAGTGTATCCGCTTCCAGGAGACCGATGTCCGCAGCATGGGACGTACAGCGATGGGAGTCATCGGTATGCAGCTCAATGACGGCGATGAAGTGGTTGGTATGCAGCTTGATACACAGGGTGATTACCTGCTGATCGTATCTGCAAACGGCATGGGCAAACTGACTTCTGTTGATGAGTTCAAGAGCCAGAACCGCGGCGGTAAAGGTGTGAAATGTTATAAGATCATGGAGAAGACCGGAAATGTGATCGGCGTGAAGAACCTCCATACGGACGATGAAATCATGATGATCAATACCGAAGGCATTGTCATTCGTATGATGTGCAGCGACATTTCCGTTCTTGGCCGTGTGACATCCGGTGTGAAACTGATGAACCTTCCGGAGAATGTAGCTGTGGCAAGTATTGCAAAAGTCCGTGAGACTTCAGCAGGTAACGAAGATATCATCAAAAAGATCGAAGACGAAATGATCGAGGATGGGAAAAGCGACGAAGAAATCAAAAAAGAAGACACAACACAGCAGTAATAAAACTGGAGGAAGACCATGATTTTGCGAAGAATGCTTGCAATCTGGATTTCAAAAGCAACATGTGTAGTATGTAAACTTGCCGGCAGACAGGGGGTAACCCTGGCCGGCAAAATTGCACTTAAAATAGATCCGAAAATCTTAACCGAACTTTCCGGACAGGTAAGAAAAAAGATTTTTATTACCTGCGGAACAAACGGAAAGACCACAACAAACAACCTGCTCTGCTCGGCTATTGAAGCAGGAGGCGAAAAAGTAATCTGCAACCACACAGGCTCTAATATGCTAAACGGTGTCGTATCAGCATTCGTGCTGGCAGCAAAATGGAACGGAAAACTGGATGCGGATTATGCGTGCATTGAGATTGATGAGGCATCAACAGTAAGAGTTCTGCCATATTTCAAACCAGATTATATGATCCTTACGAATCTTTTCCGTGATCAGCTCGACCGTTACGGAGAGATTGATATTACAATGGAACTGCTCAAAAAAGCCATGCATATGGCTCCAGATATGGAACTTGTCGTAAACGGAGACGATGCACTTTCAGCTTTTCTGGCAAAAGATTCCGGAAATAAATATGTTACATTCGGTATTGGAAAGCAGTGTCAGCAGGAAAAAGAAAATGCAAGAGAGATCCGGGAAGGTCAGTTCTGCAAATGCTGCGGAGAAAAGCTGAATTACCATTTTTACCATTACAGCCAGCTTGGGGATTATGAGTGTCCGAACTGCGGATTTAAGAGACCGAAGCTCGATTTTGATGCTGAAAACGTAAAAAGCGGTGGAAAACTTTCCTTCGATGTGGATAACAGAGAAATAAAAGCCAACTATCGTGGATTCTACAACGTTTATAACATTCTGGCAGCTTATGCGGCAGCCCGTACAGCCGGTCTGGAATTAAAAAATTACAACAAAGTGCTGGCAGACTACAATCCGCAGAACGGACGTATGGAGTATTTTCATATCAAAAATACCGATGTGCTGCTGAACCTTGCAAAGAATCCGGCAGGATTTAACCAGAATATTTCCGCAGTGCAGGAGGATGATAAACCGAAAGATATCATCGTGCTGATCAACGATAAAGATCAGGACGGTACCGATATTTCCTGGCTATGGGATGTGGATTTTGACCGTTTTCAGGATATGAATGCAGCGTCGATCACGGTCAGCGGAATCCGCTGCCAGGACATGCGTCTGCGTCTGAAATATGTCGATATTCCGTCAAAACTGGAACCGGATGTAGAAAAAGCGATCCGCGACCGCATCGCAGACGGAACTGGAAACCTGTATGTACTGGTAAATTACACGGCACTTTATGACACTCACAATATCCTGAAAAAATTAGAACAGGAAAAAGCGTAGGAGGCGGCAGAAGCTATGAAAATTACAATCGGACACCTTTATCCGGATCTGTTGAACCTCTACGGGGACCGGGGAAATATACAGTGCATGATGAAACGCTGTCAGTGGAGAGGCATCGAAGCAGAAACACTGGAGTTTAAGCTGGAAGACGAAGTAGATTTTTCCAAACTGGATATTGTGCTGCTCGGAGGCGGTTCTGACCGTGAGCAGATGATCGTCTGCAAAAGACTGCAGCAGATCCAGAAAAATTTTAAAGATTATGTGGAAGACGGTGGTGTTGTGATCGCTGTGTGCGGCGGTTATCAGCTTCTGGGAGATTACTATCAGACGGACGAAGGACGCATGGAAGGACTGCATCTTGTCAAACTTCATACGGAGCAGAAACCGGGAAGACTGATCAGCAATATCGTGCTGAAAAGTGATCTCTTTGATATGCCGGTCGTCGGATTTGAAAACCACGGCGGACGTACCGATATCGGTGATAACCAGCCGTTTGGCAAAGTCCTGTATGGTTCCGGAAACGACGGTGAATCCGGGTATGAGGGCATTGTATACAAGCATGTGATCGGCACTTATCTGCATGGACCGCTGCTGCCGAAAAATCCGCAGGTCTGCGACTGGCTGATAGAGAAAGCACTGGAGAGAAAATACGGAGAAGAAATCAAACTTCAGCCGTTGGATGATCAGGAAGAAAAGGAAGCAAATGCTTATATAGTAAACAGATTTGTAAAATAAAATGATGCCAGGGTCAAAAGGTCTAAATCCACATGAGCTTGCTCATAGGTGGATGAAAGACCTTGGGACCCGCCCCGATATGAGCATAAAAGTGGGATGATAATCCCACGATATGCGAATACTGGGGAGGATTGTGGGAGTGCAACGCACGGAACAATCCGTAGGCATCATAGTTGGGGACTTTTGACACCCACATCATAAAACATAGAAAAGACATATTTTGTTATTTTGCCAGGATAAATCGGCAGATAAAAGACAAAATTTATAAAAGAAAAAAGCTTTAAAAGGTCGATTGTTGGAAGGATAGATAAAAAAATCCGATAATCGATCTTTTTTTTAGTAAATAGTAATTGAAAAAATGTTTTGGAAATGATAATATGGAAAAGAAAAAGTAGTTTTTGTATAAGCAAATTAAGGAGGGCTTTTATGAAAAGATGGAAACAGTATTTATCTCTTATGACGGCTGCTGCGATGGTTATTTCCGGACCGGTGATACCTGCAAAACAGGCAAAAGCAGCAGATGCTCAGATGGTAACAGATACAGATTTAAGTGACACAGAAGTTGCAGAGCCAGCGTCATGGGGAGCAACACCGAATGCTGAGCAGCTCTGGTACATGAAACAGGGAACAGCAGCATTCTGTCACTTTGGACCGAATACATTCAATGACGTTGAATGGGGCGAAAAGTATGGAGAGACTGCTCCGGCAAAGCTTTTTACCCTGACGAAAGATTTTGATGCGGAATCTCTTGTAAAAGCAGTAAAAGAAGCTGGATTCAGCCGTCTGATCCTTACGGCAAAACATCATGACGGATTCTGTCTGTGGTCAAGTGAGTATACAGATTATGATATAGCAAGTACAAACTATAAAAACGGCAAAGGAGATATTCTGGAAGAAATCTCAGATGCATGTACCGAGTATAATCTGGATATGGGCTGTTATCTTTCACCATGGGATATCTATGAAGATAAATATGGATGTTTCGGCGATAACAACAATAAGAAAAACAACCATAATCAAGGAAGTGAGAAAGGAACTTTCACGGATTACAATGAACTGTATGTAGCATGGATCAATGAAATCTGCCAGGCAAAAAAAGCAGACGGAAGCTATAAATATGGCAATAATAATCCAAACCGCCGTTCTGACCGTTTTGTAGAATGGTGGATGGACGGAGCACAGGGAAAAAGTAATATACAGACATACGACTGGAAAGCAATCCTGGGTGCTATCAGAGAAAATAATCCGCACTGTCAGATATTTGGAACAGGTAAAGCGGTAAATGGCAAGAACGGTGCTGAAGATAAAGCACTGGCAGGAACGGGTGGTATCCACTGGATCGGAAACGAAGCAGGCTGGGCATCTAATGAAACATGGGCAAAGATCAATATTGGTGAAGACTATGAGAAATTGCCAAAATCCGATGGAGCTTATATTGGCGTGAGCGAAGGTGCACAGTGGTCCGTACCGGAAGTTGACACGAAAATGCTGGCAGGATGGTTCTGGAGAGATTCAGCGGGAGACAGTACGACAAAATCAGAAAAAGAGCTTGCAAATATTTATTTCCGTACCGTGGGACGAGGTGCAACTTTACTTATGAATCTGTCTCCAAATAAAGAGGGTAAAGTAGGAGAAACACAGTTAAACCGTTTTAAAGAGTTTGGAAGCAACATCCAGGAAACTTTTGATGAGGACTTTACCAAAGAAGAAGGCGTAACAGCAAGTGCAACTTCTGTATGGGGCAATTCCAAAAAGTTTTCCGCAAGCAAAGTAATTGACACAATTCCAAAAGATAAGACTTATGATGAGACATACTGGGCGCCGGCAGATGGTCAGACAACAGGAAGTCTGGAGATCAATCTGAATGGTATCAAGGAATTCGATGTTGTTTCGATTGAGGAATATATCCAGAAAGGACAGACGATTTCTTCTTTCACAGTAGAATATAAAGACGTAACAGGAGGATGGCATGATTTCGGAAAAGGAGCTACGATTTCCGCAAAACGTCTGTGCCGCAGTGAAGCAGTAAAAGGAACTGCAGTACGCATCAATATCACAGGGGCAAAAGCAACACCGAAGATCTGTAATGTAGGCGTATACAAAGCAGCAAAAGGATTCGAAGTAGAGTCATCAGGAAGTACGGTACTTCCGACTAACCTGAAAAGGATAGGGATCAGGGAAGCAACAAGAGAAGGAAACTGGACATTTGAAGCAGATGAAGATGGTGTAGCACAGGGTTCTGCATGGGGCAATGCAGGTGTGACAGCCAGCTTTAAATTCACAGGAACAAAAGCATGGGTTATTGGAACGGCTGATCCAAACCATGGAAATATGGACGTTTACATTGATGGAACAAAAGTTGATACGGTAAGTACAAAACAGACACCAAGAAAAATGGGAGCCCTGCTGTATACGACGAAGGAGCTTGCATATGGAGAGCATACCATCAAACTTGTGGGAACTTCACAGGCACTTGGTATCAGTAAGATCTGGTATGCAGATGGTTCCGGTATCTTCAGTATGAAACAAAAAGAATGTGATCTGCTGTATGGCGGAACATATGATGTTGAAATTACACGTACTGCAGGTTCACATGGAAAAGTTACTGTTGGATATTCAACACAGTCAGCAGGGGCAGAACAGGGTGTAAACTATGTCAACCTGACAGGAACCGTAACGTTTGAAGATGGAGAAACATCAAAGACAATTACTCTGACAGGACTGGAGAATGACAGAAGTGCTGATGGAAAAGACTTTTATTTCACATTGCTGCCGACAGAAGCATCTCTCAATACAGACAGTTATACACATGTAACATTGTATCATCCAAATGTAGATAAGATAATGGAAAGGGCAGAAGAGATCAATCTTGCAGACTATGAAGCAGCAAGTGCAAATGCATTCCAGAGTGCAGTTTCCGCATTGAAGGATCTGTTATTTGATGAAAAGGCAACGGATGAACAGAAGAAAACTGCCATGAATAATCTTGTAAAAGCTAAGAATGAACTTGTTTCAACAGGCAGTACAGGAATGGTTCTTCCGACAGCAGGAGGAGAAACAGAAGTAGAGGCAGAGGACTTTACCCTGAATCCGTTAAATAACGATTCTGCCAACCATGTACATGTAGTGGAACGATCTGAAGCAAGCGGCGGAAAAGTAGTCGACTGGTTTAAGAATGGAGATACGATTTCCATGAACTTCTATGCTCCGACAGCCGGACAGTATAAAGTAACGGCTACTTATCAGAGTGGACGTACAGAAGCAAGCGGAAATCCAAATGTATTTTCATGGAAGGGTAGCAATGTAGAAAGTGGAAGTCTGGATGTATACGGAGAAGCCGGTGCAACACAGGTACATACTGCAGAATTTACAATTAACGTAACACAAAAAGGTCATGGCACATTAGTCTTTGAAGGAACAGAAAAAGAAGGTCCGCGAATTGACAAATTTGTATTTTCAAAAGAAAGTCAGGAAGCAACCGATATTCAGATCAATAAGCAGAAAATAAATCTGACGAAAAAAGATCAGACAGAAAAGATCTATGTGAAAGTACTTCCAGAAGAAGGCGCAGATCAGAATGTAACATTTGCAACTTCAGATGATAAAGTAGCTACCGTAGATGAAAAAGGAAATGTAAAAGCAGTTGCAAACGGAACTGCTGTGATTACAGTAACTACAAAAGATGGAAAGCATAATGCGTCCTGTGAGGTTACGGTACTGTTAGAACAGCAGATCATTGATCAACTGGTTAATGATATCAACGAAGAACTTAATTCTTTAAAAGACAAGAAAGAAAGCGATTATACAGCAGATTCCTGGAAAGCATTTGATGATGCAAGAAAAGCGGCTGAAAAAGCAGCAGCAGATAAAAATGTGACAAAGGCTGATCTGGAAACAGCACTGGCAAATCTGAAAGCAGCGGTAAGCAAACTTGTAAAGAAGCCGTCAGAGAATAACAAACAGCCGGAGACACCGTCTGCATCAGATAATAAGACTTCAACAGATACCAAACTGCCGGCAGCAGGAACAACAAAAACAGTTGGAAAAGCTGTCTACAAAGTAATCAGATCAGATGCAAAAGCTGGCACCGCAGCAATCGTAAAACTGAATAATAAGAATGAAAAGAAATTTACAGTACCGGCTACGGTAAAGATCGATGGAGTTACATTTAAGGTAGCAGAGATCTCAAAAAATGCATTCAGGAATAACAAAAAACTGAGACAGGTTACCATCGGCAAGAATGTAACCAAGATTGGTGCAAATGCATTCAACGGAGATAAGAGCCTGAAGAAGATTACAATCAAATCCAAATCTCTGAAGAAGGTTGGAAAAAATGCCTTTAAGGGTATTCACAAGAATTGTAAGATCAAAGTACCGGCTAAGAAGCTGACAGCTTACAAAAAACTTCTGAAGAAAAAAGGTCAGAAAGCAAGCGTGAAGATTACGAAGTAGTTGCATAAAAGAAAAAACCACCATATGGAATTGAAAAATCCATGTGGTGGTTTTTTGATGCACTTTGCGGCATATGGAGTAAATGTTACTTAGGAGATACTTGTATTTGAGTAATATCTACATTTGGAAACAGTGCATATCCAACGGAAATACTGTTAGTATTACAGTAAGGAATTTTATTATTTCCATTCAATGTGCCAGTGCAACTGATTTTTTTATGAAGATAAGAAGTATAATCAGTTGATGCAACAGATAAAGCGTAAATATTTTTAGTTCCATCTTCTTCAAGTAATAATGTAAGCTCTTCAGAAGCTGCTTCATTGTTTTCATATACGACAGTACCGGTAAGAGAAACTTTGTGATCAGTATAATAAAAAGGATAATCACAGATTTCTTGATAACTGTTTGTGAGGTGATTAGAATGAAAATTATTGCTGTCAGATTCTACATCTGCATAGACAGTATCAAATATGGGAAGAGAATCAAGCAGCTCAGAATCTGCAAATTCAAATAAAATATTATATTTTGCTAAAAAGTCAGGAGAAACAAGCTGGTCTTTTAATTTGGAAAAATCTGATTTATAACCTAAAGTTTGATTATATAAATGAGAGTTAGTCTCAGAAAAATCAGATAGTCCAGTATAAATTCCACAAATAGAAAGAGAGTCACCAATGGTTACATTTTTTATATTTGAGGGAGCGTATTTGTTTGTTTTTTTGTTATTACATTTAAAAAGATATGTATTGTTATCTGTGTCCAATATCTTTAAATAAGCTTGTTTGGAAGTTTCATATATGTCTTCAACAGTTCCGGTAATTTTTACAGGAAGATCAATATACTCATAAGGATTGTTTATTAAATCTGTGTAAGAGACATACTGAGCCTGTTTTTTCCATTCAGATAAGGGTGTACATAGATAAAACCAGTCAGTAGCCGTTTCAACAGAGTCAGAGTTGTAGCAGGTGATTTTACCATAGGGTTTTCCGTTGGAACAGGAGTAAGTCTGAAAATTTCCTGAGGAGTCGTAATCCGTAACAGTATTTGAAACCAGTCCTTTTTTGTTGTATTCTACAGAAAGAATATGTCCGTTATTATAGCTGATATCGCAGTTACCGGAAAAAGAATTTTTTTTCCACTTTCCATATATACTACTTAGACCATCAGAATTTTCTAAAGCGGTAAAAGTAGAATTTCCGGAGTTTTTATCAGGGGATATAGTACCATAGTATATTTTATTAAAAGCATTGATTTTTACAATATGGTCTGAAGTTGTTGCAGCAGCACTAACATGAAGAACACAAATACCGAGGAGAACAGACAGACAGACCGTTGTTTTTTTTAGCATAAGAACCACTCCTATTAATTTTTGATTTTCTTTTGATATTGTACTATATAGAGAGCGTATGCGTCAAACCTAATTTTAAGTATATGGAGAGGAATATACAAGGCAGATTTCATTGACACTATGTTTACGATTTATTATAATGGATTTATAATGACTAAACAGACGCTGATGTAGAATGGAGAGGAATATGAGCAGAAAAAACAGATGGATTATTTATGGAGTAAATTTGCTGCTTATAATAGCTGTATTGTGGTCAGGTGCTTTTTCTGTAGAGAGAAAAACAGCTGCTTACACTAATACAGATATTACAAGATATAAGAGTTTAAATACTATTCCAAAACTGGGATCAATAACAAATAATCGTACGGCTGAGATCAACTTTTCATTATATGGTGAAAAGTTGTATGGTATTGATCTCTTTTTTTATGTATCGGGAGAAGACACAAAAGGTGATATTACATGTACATTAAAAAAAGACGGTGATGTTATATCAAGTCAGGTTATTGAGGTAAAGGAATTATTTGCGCTGATGAGTGAAACAGAGCTTCAACCCAAAGAGCTTTTGTTTGGAGGCTATAGCTGTGATGGTGAGTATACACTCTTATTGGAAGGAAACAATATTGCAAAACAGACCAGGATTTCTTTATATGGAAATAGAGAGAATGAATATTTTCTTAATTATGTAAATGCTAATTATCAGAACTACAATAATATTCTTTATATTGTTGAAACATTGAAACCGAAGCATCCGTATTTATGGGTGAGCCTGTTTTTATTATCAATGAGCCTGGTTTTCAGTGTAATTATATTTATCAATGATAAGGAGAAAATGCATGAATAATATAAGGAAGAATAAAAGGATTATAGCATTTGCTGCAATTATTTTTTTAGCAGTATTAGTTGAATTAGTTTCAAACAGACATGCTTTAAAAAATGCATATGACCGTAAAGATATCAGTGATCATATTTATGTAATAGATGATACAGGTAAAGAACAATATCAGGTTGTATTTTCAGATAAGAAAGGGTGTTTTATTCAGAAAATTTGTCTGAAAGGAACATTTAAAGACAGGAAAGAATATACGATTGAAACAAAACAAATAAATGAATTTGGAAAAGAGATAGAAGAACAATATAATGATGTAGTAAATCATTTTTGCAGTGAATTTTCTACAAATATAAATAGAAAAGTTACGTATTTGAAGATTACGCTTCCTAAAAGCGAATCAGTTACGTTAAACGAAGTATATTTAGCGAATAAAATAGATATAAATATTTATCGAATCTTTTTTGTGTTACTTGTTGGTTTGCTGGTTTATTGTCTTTTCTTTGAAAAAAGTTTTTTGAAAAATGTTGAATGGTATTTTGTTATTTTTTCATTAAGTTTTGGTATGCTGATTATTCTGTCGGCACAGCCGACATGTCATTCATGGGATGAGCAGATACATTTTAAAAATACTTATAAAATTGCAAGCGGGAAAACTGTGGAATGGTCAGAAGCGGCATTGGTTATTGCTGAACGTGCAGATACAGGATGTAATACAAAAGAAGAATATAAACAACTTAAGGAATATATGAATCAACATGGAGAAGGATATGTCCTTAGGGAAATACAGGAAACGAATGAAATAAGTTATATTAGTCTTGCTTATATTCCGATGGCAATTTTCTTAAAGATTGGAAAATTCTTTCATATGCCATTTTCAAATATATTCGCCTTTGGCAAGATAGGGAATTTAGTAACCTATGTATTTATAATGTTTTGGGCAATATATCTTGCAAAAAGTAAAAAAATTTTTTTAGCTTTTATAGCTATGTTACCAACACCGATATTTCTTGCAGCATCTTATACTTATGACAGCGTAGTGTTTTCTTTTATCACACTTGCATGTGTTTTATGGGCGCGAGAAGTATTTTTTAAGACAGACAACTATCATAAGGTTTCTGTTATTGCTGCTATTTTTTTTATGGCGATAGGTTCGCTTTCCAAAGCAGTATATATTCCTTTGTTACTTTTGATGTTAATGCTTCCGCAGTTTTATAAAAGAAGCAAAAAAGAACAAATAGAGTTTATCATTGGAATAGGGATGGTTTTTCTTGTTGTTATGTCAACATTTGTGCTTCCGATAATTACAAGTACGGTTTCCGGAAATATATCTTATGGAGGTGATACAAGAGTCGGAGACACAAGTGCAGTGCGTCAGTTGATTTCCATGTTAAAACATCCGGTTTCCAGTGCGGGATTATTGATTAGAAGTATAGTTGATTTAGATAATTTCCGTAATATTGGAAATTATTTATCGGATAATTATTTTTTTGGGAATTTGATGTTTTTGAATTATTCAACGTTGGGAACTCTTTCGGACAAATGGAGTATTTTACTTTTACCGTCATTGACAATACTTATGTTTCTTGATGAACCGGAAAATGAAAATATAACTCAGGAAAAAACGTGGAAAAAAGTTTATATGTGGATGATTTTGGGTGTTACAGTAGTACTTATATGGAGCGCATTGTATTTGAGCTTTACTCCGGTAGGGGAAAATAAAATAGATGGAGTACAGGCGCGCTACTATTTACCATTGCTATACCTTGCCGCTTTGCTGGTTACAAACAATAAAGTAAAAGTAAATATGAAAAAATATAGTGTTACGAAATTTGCTTTTTTCATAGCAGTTGTATTGCAAGCAGTGGCTGCATGGGAATTGTTAATAAAAAGCAGATTACTTTAATGGATGCAGCAAATGACAGAACAATTGTGAAAACAGGAGAATGATTTGGAAACAAGAAAAGTTGAAAAAAGATTAATTTTTAAAAATTTAGTATATTCTATATCTGCAAATTTATTATCTTTACTTGTAAGCATAATATTGGTATTGATTTTACCTAATCTTTTAGGGGAAACAGCATATGGATATTTGCAATTATATTTGTTTTATACCACCTATGTAGGATTTTTTCATCTGGGATGGATTGATGGAATTTATTTACGTATCGGTGGAAAAGAATATGGTCAATTAGAGGGGCAGTTGTATGCAACACAGTTTATAGTACTTATGATTTTTGAACTGATTGTTGGAGTTATGATTGTTGTATTTGCAAACGTGTTTGTTCCAGATGTAAACAGACTGCATGTAATAGTGCTGACCTGTATTTGTATGGTGATTTACATAGCAAAAAACTATACAACCTATATTTTACAGGCAACTAACAGAATAAAGCCATATGCAATTGTTACATTAATTGAAAAAATTATTTTTGCAGTAATCATTATAGCGGCATGGGTATTTCGACTGGGAAATTATGAACTGATTGCAATAGGGGACATACTGGGTAAACTGATTTCTACGATGGTATCTTTAAAATATTGTAAGGAAATTCTTTTTTGCCGTCTCGGAAACTGGAAAAGGACGTTTCAGGAGATTTGGATTAATCTTTCGGTTGGATGTAAATTGCTTCTTGCAAATGTAGCAGCACTTCTGGTTAATGGTATTGTCAGGTTTGCTATTGAGAGATTCTGGAGTATTGAGGTATTTGGTAAGGTATCACTTTCAATGAGTCTGTCAAACATGCTTATGGTATTTATCAGTGCAATTAGTGTTGTTGTATTTCCAATGTTAAAAAGAATGGATGAAGACAAATTAGGTGAAACATATGAACTGATACGCAACTTTTTGATGATTATTTTACTTGCAGCATTGGTATTTTACTATCCAGCTAAGCATATACTGACACTTTTCCTTCCAACATATGCGGAGAGTCTTAAATATATGGCATTAATGTTTCCGGTATGTATTTTTGACAGCAAAATTTCTTTGCTGGTAAATACGTATCTTAAAGCATTGAGAAAAGAAAAAACGATTCTTATTATTAATATTTCGGTAGTTATAGTCAGTATGATATCCACGTATTTTACTGTATATATTATGCATTCTTTGGAGATGGCGGTTGTGAGCATTGTAATACTGATGGCATTACAATGTGCAATAGCAGAACTGTATCTTTCAAAGTATCTTGGAATTGATGTTATAGTCGATATGGTTATGGAATGGATTTTGGTAACCATATTTATTCTGGCAAGCTGGTTTATAGACAGTTGGATATCAATGGCAATTTATTTTGCGGCATTTATTATTTATTGCATTATCAAAAGAGATAAAATTAAGAGTTTAATAAAGGTATTGAGATAGAATTATTATGAATGTAAGAGAAGGATAGCAGATATGAATAATGATATAAATAATGATATAAATAATGATATAAATAAAGTGTTTGTCAGTGTTATTGTTCCAATGTATAATAAAGAAAGTACGATTATACGTTGTCTGGAATCATTGAGTGAACAGAAGCTGAAAGAGCTGGAGATTATAGTAATAGATGACGGATCAACAGATAAGAGTAAAGAACTGGTTGAAAAATATCAGAAGAGAGATAACAGAATAAAACTTATTTCACAGGAAAATCGTGGGCCTGGTGCGGCGAGAAACGTTGGAATAAAGGCTGCCAGTGGAGAGTGTATAGGATTTGTTGATTGTGATGATAAATTAGATTCACGGATGTATGAGGCAATGTACTGTGCTTTGCAAAAGACGAAAAGCAGTGTTGCGGTCTGCCAGGAAAAGAATGTGTTTTATGAAAAGGATGGAAGATGTCGTGTTTTAAGTGAAACCCATTTTCCATATAAAGAAATAACGGTGTGTGACAGAGAACAGATGTTAGATTGGTTCTTGAATTTCAAATATTTATCATTAAATAGTGCATGTTTTAAACTGGTTAAAAAAAGTATTTTTACAGAACATAATATATGGTTTCCGGAAGATTACAGGTATGCAGAAGATCTTACCATCAGCGGTGGGATTTTTAGTATAGCACAGAGAGTGGCAATTGTTCCGGAGAGTCTTTATATTTATATTCATGATACAGGAACATTTTCCACTTCTTATACGATAAAAAAGGCTCAGGATGTTCTTGAAGATTTAAAAGATGTTTTGAGGTATTTGAAAAAGATTCATTATACAGGAACAGTAGATAATTTTATACTGGGTATGAGTTTTTCTTCTATAAGACAGATTTACGGAACAGAGAAAAAACAGGAGCGCGAAAGTAAAGAAGCCAAGGAGCTTATATCTACATGGAAAAAAATGAAGAAGCATAGAAGACCAAGATTTAGAGGGAAGAAAATGCCGGTTTTCCATAAGATGAAAGTATTGGTAGCATGGATGCATATGGAAGCTTTTACATGTAAGATAATAAATCTTCTGTCTGGAGTTCCGTTTTTTAGATTTATGGTTTAGAGGAGAAAGTTATGAGTTCAAAAGTAAATATTGTTATGTCGGCATACAATGGAGAAAAATATATCAGGAAACAGTTGGACAGTCTGTTAGAACAAAAATATAAAAATATAGAGATATATGTACGGGATGACTGTTCTACAGATGCAACATTACAGATTTTAAATGAATATAAAGAGAAGTACGGAATTCATGTGCTTACTGGAAAAAATCTGGGATTTGCAGCCAGTTTTTTTGAAGTGATGCGTTACGCAGAAGATGGAGATTATTGGGCATTTTGCGATCAGGATGATATATGGTTTCCGGACAAGATACTGCGCGCTGTTAAATATTTGGATAAAATGGATCAGAAAAAGCCGTTGTTGTATTATAGTTTGAGTTCTATGTTTGCTGGTGATGACGAAGATCATAGTATCGGAGTACAGAAACCGCCTAAGGGAAGTCTATGTTTCAGAAGAGCAATGACTGGAACTTTTGGTGTTGGATTTTCTATGGTAATTAATAAGCGATTGAGGGATGAAATGTTAAAGTGTGATCCTTATAAAGTGCATTCACATGACTGGCTTGCCGGTGCGATTGCTCTTGGATTTGGGAAAATTAAAATAGACAATAAGATCTGTGCGGGTTATCGAAGATTGGATACAAGCGTAACAAAAATTACCTTTTCTAAAAGAATGAAGTGGTTCTTCAGTTCATTAAAAAAAGATGGAGATGTAAGAGAAAGAAACCGGGAATATTACAGAGTTTATAAAGATCAACTTGATGAAGAAAATTTAAGTTGGGCAAAGAGCTTTGGAGAAGAGAAACTTACATGGCGTATGCAAATGAAGAAGGTACTTTGTTTAAAAAGATGGCGTCCGTCTGTCAGCAGTGAAATTGTAATGCGTTTTTTGATGCTTAAGGGGAAAATTTAAAATAAAAAATGGGGATAGCATAAAGTATGAAAAAAGATACTATTTTTAGCAACATGGATATTAGGAGCAATAATTTAAATGTTTTAAAATTTATTGCGGCAATTTTAGTTATTTATAGCCATGCATTTATTATTACAGGAAAATCCGGGGAACCATTGGGATGTATTAGCAGTGGAGAAATTTCTTTGTCGAGTCTGGCAGTAGCACTTTTCTTTTTTGCAAGCGGTTTTTTTGTTACCAAAAGTCTTATGAAAGATGGAACGGGTAAGAAGTATTGGCTTAAACGGATAGTCAGGATATATCCCGCTTTTATTGTTATAATATTGCTGACAGCATTCGTATTGGGACCGGTCGTAACAGAATATTCCCTGGCAAGCTATTTTCAATCAAAGTCGTTATACTCATATTTACTGTATCTTTGTATGATACCAAAATATGAATTGCCAGGTGTATTTACCCATAATCCGGTATCTATTGTTAATGGTTCATTATGGACATTAATTTTAGAAATAATTTGTTATTTGGGATTATATGTTACCTTTTCTATTGGAATCTTAAACAAAAAAGTCCTGAAAAAAGTAAATATTATTTTAGGGGTAATTGTGTTTGTAGTGTTTGGACTAAAATTAGAAAGTATTTATCAGTTTCATGAGTATTTAAGACCAATGTTTGTATTCATTATCGGTATGGAATATTATATTTTTTGTGAAGACATAAAATTAAGTTATAAAAGTTTCATATTAGTATCAATAATATCAATATTGTTGTTAATATTAAAGAGAGGTGATTTGTTTACTGTTTTGTGCTTTCCATATTTGATAAGCAATTGTATTTTCAGTAAAAAGCAGATATCCAGTGTAATTGCAAAATGTGGAGATTTATCGTATTCTGTATATTTAGCGGCATTTCCAATTCAGCAGACTTTAGTTCAGTATTTTCCAGATATGGGAGTAGTTAGAAATACGATTTTTGCAAGTATTCTGGCGATAGTGGTCGCATATTTAATGTTTAAATATGTAGAACAATATTCAATTAAATGTATATTAAAGAAGTAGGATAAAAAAAGACTTTCTAATGTGTACAGGAAGTCTTTTTTCGATTATAGTAAAAATGGAATGAAAAGAAGGGATATAATGCAGTGGATGATTACAGCAGAAAAAGAAGCAGAATATTAAAAGAAATTTTGATAGTATTTTTAATAGCGTTATTGTAATATCGGGCGATCATCCAACTATGGACAGCGATTTTTGTGAAAATATAGATCAAAATTATGAAAGAAGAGTGTATACAGCTTATATAAACGCAGGAAAAGCAAAATCAGATAAAGAGAGAAAGTATACAACCTTTGATGATTTTCCGACAACTTTGGCAGCTTTAGGAGTTCAGATTGAAGGTAATAGACTGGGACTTGGAACAAATTTATTTTCTACTGAAAAAACATTGACAGAAATATTTGGAATAGAAAAAGAAAACAGTGAATTAAAACACAGATCTAAATTGCTGGATCAACTTGCCGATGTAGATGAGGAAAGTGAAATATTGAAAGAAAGAGAAAATAATACGTATTCAGCAACGATTGCATTAGGAAATTATCAGCATGATAGTAGATCGCTTCCTGTCAGATTATCTAATATAAAAGGAAACCAAGATGCAGTAGAGAAAATACAACTTGCTGTATGGAAAGAAGAAGATCAAAACGACTTGCAATGGATTGATATGCAGCGGCAGATGGATGGAAGCTATTTTAGTGAATTCATTTTTGGGAAAATCAAAAAGCGGGAAAATATAATATATATGCTTATGCACAAAAAAAAGGTGGGGACAAGGTGATTTTAGCAAGGCAGAAGAAATATATAGCCAGTTCGTCACTGGGAAATTTTTAATAATTATATGAGAAAAGAGTGGATATATTTGTTTGCAGGAATAATAATTCCGTTAGGAATAGTAATATTGTTTCGTCAAGGATGCGTATATGTAAAAAATGTATTAGGCATAAATAACAGTAAAGAAAAGTATTTAAAGAAAACGTAATTAAATATTTTAATTTTAAACAATTTTTCAAGAAAGAAATGAATTTGGAATTGTGGTCATTTTGTGAATGAAATGTAAAACATGTTTTTTAAACAAAACACAGGGGATTTTTACATTGACTTTTACATTTAGATAAATATACTATAATTTAGGAGTAAATATCATGTTGCTTGGTAAAAGTAACCAGAGCAAAGTTGTATGGAGCATGGGGCAGATTTATTCAATCTGTGCAGCATGAGGAGGAAATAAATGAAAAAAAGGATCAGTAAAATTTGCAGCATACTTACAGCATCAGCACTGCTGGCAGTCTCTGTTACAGCATATGCGGAAAGTGATGACATAGAGGCAGGATTTCAGGCGGAAGAAGAGTCGGATGTGCCGATGGAGACGCAGGAGTTTCAGACAGAGACAGGCAGCCTGGAAAGTGAAACAGAACAGAAAAAAGAAGAAAATGGCTTAGATACGTTTTTGTATGTAAGAGAAAAAGAAAATACGGCAGGGGATGAAGAAGAAAAGATAACCGTAAGAAAAGTGACTCTTGATGAACTGAAAGAAGAAATAAAAGAAGATAAAAAGCCGGAATTGGCGGCGGTTGTATTCCAGTTTGCACAGGATGACACAGAAGAGAGCGAAACACAGGCACAAACAGAAACACAGCAGGAAACTGAGACTCAGACGGAAAAAACAGAAAAAGAAACGGAAGAGACAAAAGAAACAAAAGAAACAAAAGAAAAATACCCGACCGTAGAATTAAGTGATCTGCAAAAAGAGATTGTTTATGAGGTAGCAGAGCTTGCACCTCAGACGGTTGTATTGTTAAATCAGTGTGAAGTAGAAGACAGTCTGATGTTTAAGAAATACAAACAGGTGAAAGCGGTTACCGTTGTAAAAGCAGCGGGCGAAAAGGAACTGGAGAAAACGATTGAGAAATATGATCTGGAAAAAGAATACACTTCTTATTTGAAACTTCAGGCAGTGGAGAAAGCCGTTTCTGCGAAAAGCCAGGCACGTACTTCAGCTTTAACACAGACGGAGACCACAAAGAGTCTCTCACAGATGCCACAGATGCAGACGGAGTCACAGACGACTGCAAGCCCATCCAATAGAGCGGCGGGCAGCAGTTCCAGTTCTACATCCGGCAGCAGCTCTACGTCCGGAAGTGCCTCAACTTCTGAAAGCACAGCTGCATCCGGAACTACGACAACAGGAGCAAAGGATGTGACGATCACATTTGAACCGGATGATGTTTACAGTGGAGAGGAGTCTGTTTCAGCAAGCTACAGTGTGTCCAGCACAAAAGAAGTGACCTATGGAAAGGTAACAGTTACTTATGATACCAATATTATGAAATTTGATGATGTAAATGCAGAAGACAGCGATGCATTAGAGGGGATGACGGTTAAGGTTACCAAGCCAACAGACAGTGGTGGAACAGAAGGAAAAATTGTGATTGAATTTTCCTCTACAACGCCAAAAAAACTGGAAGGTACATTGGTAGATTTGTGGTTTAACCTCACAAGCAATGCTACAACGGGTCAGCAGTTTAATATCAGTATGACAGTAGACGAACTGAGAAATGGCTCTACAAATCTGACTTCAGAAGTAAAAACGGCAAGTATGGTGGCACAGGCAGATGAAGATTCTGAAACAGAAACAACTGCCCAGACGACACCTTCTACAACTGCATCTACGACCGCTCAGACAACGGCAACAACAGAAACAAGTGCGCCGCAGAATGCGCCAAAAACAGGAGATACGGCAAATGCACCGATGATGGCACTGATGATGACAGGTTCGGCAGCAGTTTATTTTGCTATGAAGAAAAAGAGAAAGAGAGTATAAAGCTATGCACAGACGTAATATTGCGGCCACCGCCGCTGTTATGCTTCTTTCATCAACACTTGGTATTTCTGTATATGCAGCACCGGAAAAGAAAACGGAGACGGAAAGCCAGACAGAAACACAATCCGAAGTTGAAAGAGAGGCAGGATTTATTTCAATCGAAGAACTTCCGATTGAGACGGAAAGCGAAACTGAAAATACGGAAAGCCAGACAGAAAATCAAACGTCAGAAACAGAAAATACGGAAACGAAAGAGAGTGAGACTACAGAAAGTGAAACAGAACAGAAAATTGAATCACCGAAGGTAGAAGAAACATTTCGTTTTTTTCAGGTAGATAAAAAATATGCAATATCAAAGCGTGATCAGGTATATCTGTACGAAAAAAAAGATATTAAATCTGATAAAGTAGGGAAAATAAACAGTGGCGGAGTATTACATATTCTGGAAGAAGAGGATGGATGGTATTATGTAGAGTCCGGAAAGGCAAGAGGATTTGTAAAAGCAAGTTATCTGCGTACCGGAGATACGGTAGATCGTTATATTGAACATAAAAAAGAAAAGAATCTGGATACAGCGGAAGTACTCAAAGAGTCTTATGAAAATGAAGCATTCCTGTATACACAGACAACGGCATATAAAGCAGTTGTAAAGAAAAAATATGCTATTACTAAAAAGAAGATCAGAATATATGATTCTATTCCAAAAGTGGAAGATCAGGATAGATTAAAAGAAACAGAAGATAAAAGGACAGAAAAGAAAAAAACATCAGATGAACCAGAAGTAATCGGAATTCTTGAAAGAGACGGCTTATGCTATATTCTTGATGACGAACAGGAAGAATGGTGTTATGTAGAGTCTGGTGATGTCAGAGGATTTGTACAGACGAAACAACTGGAGACAGGGCAGAAAATAAAAAAAGAAATTGAAGAAAAGGGAGAGGAGAAGTACACACTCGCAGAAGAGAAGATAGCGCCGGAAAAAAATAAGGCATGTTATTATACAGTTACTTCCGTAAAGGAAGCTTCTGTATCAGGCTTAATCCGTACCTCTATGGTGGAATATGCACAGCAATTCCTGGGCAATCCATATGTATGGGGTGGAACAAGCCTGACAAATGGTGCAGATTGTTCTGGTTTTGTGCAGAGTATTTATGCACAGTTTGGTTATAGTATTCCGCGTGTGGCGGAAGATCAGGCAGCCTGTGCAACAAAAATACCAGTAGAAGATGCACTTCCGGGAGATCTCATTTTTTATCAGCGCTCGGATGGATATATTTACCATGTAGTTATGAGTACTGGAGATGGTGAAACGATTGAAGCACAGAGCAGTGCAACAGGTATTGTGCGAAGTACTGTAAACTATGGAAATGCGGCATGGGCAGTACGAATTATTTCAGATGAAGATACAGATATACTGGATGCATTAAAAGAAAAAAAACTGGCAGCAGAACATTATGATAATACTGTTATAGCGAAAAATGCAGATTATGGATCTTTTTTAGGAAGTTTTAAACTGACGGCATATTGCAGTTGCCCAATTTGTTGTGGTCCATGGTCAGGAGGCCCGACAGCCAGTGGTAAAATGCCGACAGAAGATCATACGGTCGCCATGGCAGGTTTACCTTTTGGGACACAGCTTATTATAAATGGAGAAGTCTATACCGTAGAGGATCGCGGAACACCATATGGGCATGTAGATATATATATGAATGATCATCAGCAGGCGCTGCAGTTTGGAGTGCAATATGCAGATGTATATTTAAAGAAATAAAAGGTCGATACAGGCATATACTAATACATAACATAGTATATGCCTGTATTCAGTCGTAACAATTCAGCAGAATGTCATTTGGTTTAGATGCTGCCAGGTGTCTTACACACATTAGAGGTGAGGTGATTCCTGCCGCTGCATTATTGAATGATTTTAAGCATAAGGAGTTATAAATGTCAGGGATTCTGTAAAAAAATAAAAAAACAGTTGACATTTAATTGTGAATTGCTTATAATGAATAAGCGTCACAGAGATGTGAGCAAAATATCAGAAGAATTGCTGATTCAGGAGAAGTACTCAAGTGGCTGAAGAGGCGCCCCTGCTAAGGGTGTAGACCGTTTGCGCGGTGCGAGGGTTCAAATCCCTCCTTCTCCGTTCACCATTCTAAAGATATTTTTTTTATGCGCTTCATTTTTGAAAAAACATTTGAAAAATAAGCAAAAAAGATGTTGACAAAAAGAAAAAGAAGTGGTAAGATGTCAAACGTTGCGGTGGAAACGCAGAAACAACAGGCGCTGAGAGATACAGCCTGTCAGGGAATTATCCAGACGATCCGGGGACGGAATCAAAAAGATGAAAAAAGTACTTGACAAACCTGAAAGGCTTTGATAGAATATCAGAGTTGCTGCAAAAGAGACAAAGCAACACAGTACGGTACGACTTAAGAAGTTCGAAAGAGCTTCGAAAAAAAGTTTAAAAAAGTACTTGACAAGCACAAAGAGATGTGCTAAAATAACAA
>OGGG01001157.1_pt1 | contig 23014 bp, 20 predicted proteins | sample 1571201 | NCBI WGS metagenome assembly OGGG01 (sample SAMEA2581946, study PRJEB24529) | metagenome | biome: Human gut stool | place: China | collected 2011 | reverse complement strand
CGCATGATCTGCTCCTTTCCCGCTGGCGGTTATCGCTCCCGGTCATCGTGCTTTTTCAGTTCCCGTGCGGCTTGCCGGGCCTCGCCGGGGAGGATATAGGTTCCGCCATCTCTGCTAACGGTGTGGGTATCATAGCCCATCACCTTGAGGGCTTTGCGTACCTGCGGGACGTGTTCCTCCGGGGGCTGACAGATGCCCGCTACCAGAAACAATTCAAATTCACCATACCACGGTTCATACCGAAAATTGTCCATGCGAAAGAAAATATCTTCTTTGATCTCCTCAATGGGCTTTTCCATCAATTTACGATATTCATCTTCAAAACTCATGGTCGATCCTCCTTATCGCTCCATGCCCCGTTTCTGCCTGGGCGGTTTCTGGTGGGAGGGATAGGGGATAATCTCCTCCTCCCCCTCAATGATGCTGAACTCCGCGCGCAGAAAGGAGTGGGTTTCGCGGCTCTGCCACAGGCGGATCATCTCTAACGCTTCCGCCCGTGTTTCCATGCGGCCTTTCTGCACCCCGTCTTTGAATAGATAAAACCGTTTCATCCAATGTGCCTCCTATAAGCCCATCATTTCCCGTACCACATGGTCGGACATCTTGACGCTGCCCACCAAAATAAGCATATTAAAGGTAATTTCGCCAATATAGCTCCACACCATCGAGGCCGCCGCAGCGTCCGGGTCAGCAACAGGCGGGGAACTGGCGAACACGGAGAAGATGATACAGGCCAGCACGATGACGGCTCCCTCCAGACAGACGGCGGCGTAGCTTTTGAGAAAGCTCTTGCCCACATTCTGGCTGGGTTCCCCGGCAAAAGTAGACAGGGGGATGGGGGCCAGCGCAGCATACATATACATCTTAAAAAAGCGCCCGTAGACGCTCAGGATCATTACAAAAGACAGGACCCAAATAAGAAGCCCGCCGATCAGCGTCACCGCCCATAGGGGGATGCTCTCAAAAAAGCCGCAATCCTCAACGGCTGTCACGATCTCCGCGGGTAAAACAGTGGACGATGGCGCGCCGAAGCCCGCCGCGTTCATAATGGAGGACACCACACCCTGGATGATGTCCAGAAGGGCCAGCATCAGCTCCATGCCATAGGTGATCAGGGCCTTTGCCAGAACAAAGCGGACAAACAGCTTCAGCGCGTGTTCCGGCTTTTTGACCTCCACAAAGCTGCCGCAGGTCTTGACCACGCCCACCACAAAGAACAACACCAGCAGGGCGTAGCCGATGGCCTGGAGCGCGCCGTGAATGTCCGCTATCACGGCCCAGATCGCGCCGCCCTTGAAGTCCTGGGGGGATTGGGTGATAAGCTGCCAGATCTCACTCAACTTGCCGTTCCAGACCTCCAGCGCATTTTCCAGGTTTTGCACGACCCAATTATCCGACACGCAAAGCACCTCCTTCAGGGGCAGGCTTGGGGCCTGCCCCCTGTGTTCGGATAACTTGGCATCATCAGCCGGTGATAAGGGTCAGAATTTCTTTGGAAAAGGTTATAACAATACCGCCAGCCAGGGTGAGGAAGCCGTTGGACCGCTGGGAGGGGTCATGGCTCTGGAGGGAGAGGCCCACCTGAACGATGCCCCAGCCCAGCAGGATCAGGCCCACCGCCCGGATCAAACCAAAAATGAACTCCGACAAATTGTTGACCACCTCCAGGGGGTCATCGGCGGCAAAGGCCGTCATGGAGCAGCAGCCCAGCAGGGCCGCGGCCATTACCAGCGTGCAGTAGCAGCGAAAGCCCTTTTTTACCTTACCGGGCATGGGGAGCCGCTTATTTTCCTTTTTGTTGTTCAGCATTTTCTTGTTCCTCCAGTTCAATGAATTTTTGTTCCAACTCCTCCTCCGTGAGAAGAATGAAACGATGTTTCGGCGCGTCCTGACCATCCTTTTCCGCTGCCTGCTTCAACAGCTCCTTGTCAAAGCGGATAGACACGATGCTGTGGACATCCTCACCGTGCCGGTATGGTTCCGCCCCGCCGTCTGTGGTGAGTTTGATATTGGGATGTTTAAGGATGTCATACTTGAGGTCCCGCACGGGCCGCTCTCCGCGAATAAAAAGAAGCGCGTACTGGTTATCCAGCATACGCACTTCATCCGGCATGAGCAGTTCCCGGCCCGTGAGCTGCCAGTTGGTGGAGTAGCTGCCGCTCCTTCCTTTGGACTGGCCGTAGGTGTTCGTATCAATGGTTTCTTTGCCCAGTAGCTTGGACACATACTCATGGGTGGATTGCTCGTTGCCGCCCATATACAGAAATTCATCGCAATTTCCCACAAGGCTCTCCCACTGCTTTTCAAAAAGGGCCTTGAGCTGGGCGAGGTTCTGGATGATGATGCTCACGGAGATTTCACGGCTCCGCATGGTGGCAAGCAGTTTGTCAAACTCATCAGGCAGTGCGACATTGGCGAACTCGTCCATGACGAAATGCACATGGACGGGCAGCCTGCCGCCGTGTACCACATCCGCCTGATAGTAGAGCTGTTGGAACAGTTGGGTGTAGAGTAGGCCGACAATGAAGTTAAAACTGGAGTCATTGTCGGGGATCACGGCAAAGATGGCCGTCTTTTTTTCACCTAAACTCCACAATTCCATCTCGTCCGTCTGCGTCATGCCGGCCAGCGATTCCAGATTGAACTTCTCCAGCCGGGACACCAGCGTGATCTGGATGGACTTCAGGGTCTTGCCGCTGCCGGAGCGGTAATTGCGGTAATATTTCAGGGCGATATGCTCCGGGTCCCGCATTTCCAGGCGGTCAAAGAGTTCATCCAACGGGGATTGGTAGGTGTCATCATCCTCCCGGACCTCGCCAGCCCGGATCATTTCCATGACCATGGAGAAGTTCCGTTCTTCGGGCGGGGCTTCGTAGTGGAGATAGAACACCAGCGCCAGCAAGAGCATCTGCGCCGCCTGATCCCAGAAGGGGTCCTGTGACTGTGCGCCTTTGGGCGTGGTGTTCTTGAACAGGTTGGTCACAAGCCGCTGGATGTCGTTGTCGCTGCGGAGATAGGCAAAAGGGTTGTAGCAGTGGCTTTTCTCCATGTTGTTGAGGTCAAGCACCTTGATGTCGTAGCCGTTTGCTTCAAGCAGTCCCCCGGTGTCACGCAAGATCTCACCTTTGCAGTCCAGTACGATCAGGCTGGTGTTGGCGTTCATAATGTTGGGTTTGGCGTAGAACCTGGTCTTGCCCGCGCCGCTGCCTCCCACCACCAGGACATTCAGATTGCGCCGGTGTCTGCGGCCATCCAGCCCAATGGCGACATTTTGTGTGAGAATTTTGTTCGCGGTCAGCTCCTTGTCCGCATATTTCCTGTTGATTCCTTTTGGATCGCCCCATCTGGCGGAGCCGTGTTCCTCCCGCCTGCGGTAGTTGCGGTCGGTGGAGAGGTAGACGCCAATCCCCAGAGCGTAGCACAACAGAAAAATGAGGACAGTTTTCAAACTGCCCTCACACCATACAATGTGAAACGGATGGTCCAGCGCGGCCCCGCCGTACCGCACCAGTCCCGCCAGTCCGCCGCCCATATAGGGGGCCAGCAGCAAGGCCAGCCAGACCACAGGAATGATGCCGCAGGCGTAGAGGATCAGGTGGGCTTTGGAGAACTTATCTTGCCTCACGGTCAGACCTCCGTTTCTCCCGTCTTGTGGGCGCGTCTATAACTTTGAGAATGAGATCGTCCACATCCTCGGTGGGTTTGCCGTCCCGGAGCGCGTCGTTGCGGAAGTCAGTCAGGCCCCGCACCATAAGCCGTTGTTCGTAGTCATTCAGCGTGACTACACGCTTCTCATCGAGCATAGAGCGCCCTCCTTATCTCGCGGCGTTATCTCGGTTCTTCTGCGCCTTTTCCTGGGCGGCAAAGAGTCGGTTCATATCGGCGGAGATACTCCCGGCCACATCCCGCATGACACCCGCCTCAGCCCGGAGCGCCCTGGCGTCCATCCCGGCATAGCTCTCCGGCAGGCGTTCAAAGGAAAAGCCCTCTACCGATACGCCATTTCTTTTGCACAGCATATAAGACACGCTGTACGCCGTAAAATCGGGGCTTTCACAGGTAATCCCATCACGGTCCATGTGGGCGCGGGCAAGCTCCTGGGCCAGCCCCCGGAAGATGGTGGGGGCATCCAACCCCTGGCGGACATGGACGGTATGCTCCTGGGGATGATAAGTCACATTGACGCCCTCCGGCAGTTCGTTGGAGATAGCGAACCGGCAGGGGGCGTTGTTCATCAGGGCTTTCAGCAGCAGCCGTTCATCCCGGACCACAGCGGGGGCGGGGCGCTGGGCGACCCTGGTCTGGGAAATGTCAAAGACCTTCCGAACATTGTAGGACACGCCCACGCTGCCATCGTCCCGCTGGTACTCCTTACCCGGTTCCAGGATGGTGATGGCGTCGGCTCCATGTCGGACATACACGCCGCTGGCCTTCCAACTGTCGAAGTCGGCCAGTTTGGTAGCCTCTGGGCACTGGGCCGCGATCAGGATGGCGTTGCTCACGGAGTAGAGGTCAAACCGAGCCTGCACATCCAGGTAGGCTTGGAACAGCCCGCCCTCTTTGCCCATATCCTGCACATAGCTGTCGATCATGGCGTAGACGCCCTCACGCTCCGCCTGCTTTCGCGCCGCCCAAGCCGTCTTGTCAAAGGGCTTCTCCTCCTGCTGGGTGGTCTGGCCGGTAAACAGATCATCATAGTTCGGCATACATTATCTCTCCTTTTGCTTTTTGACTTTCTTTTTTGGGGATGCTCTGTGCTGGAGGGGCTTCTGCCGCCCAGCGTTCTCTCTGGCTTTCTCCTCCGCCCGCTGTTTCTGCTCTGTCCGTATCTCCTTTAATGCCTGACGGACAGAGGGACGGGGGCGCTCCAGCGGATCAGGGATACCCGGCTCGGCGGCCTCTTTGGGCTTTGAGGTAGGCTCGGACAGACGGGATTTCTCGGTCCGGCCCACGGTGGGGTTTTCGGTCCTGCCCTCCTCTCTGGCAGAGGACGCGCCCCGCGCCGCCTTCAAAAATTCATCCAGGTCCCGGTCCGGATCGTTGCGCTCCGGAACAACCGGGCCATGTTCCGGGGCCGGGGCAAGCATGGCGTCCAGAAATCCATCCATCTCCCGCTCAGTCATCGGCTCCTGGGGAGTGTCCACCCCGGCTGCCGGTTCCGCCGCAGGTGTTTCCGGGGCGTCCATCCGCCGCTCCACCCGGCTCTGTTCGATCTCCTGCTTGACCTGGGCCATATCTACGGTGGCAAGGCCGAACCGCTCAATGATGCGGTTGATCTTGCCGGCGTCCTCCGCCCTCGCCATGATGTCGGTCAGTCCATCCGTGGCGTCCCGGTCCTTCAATACACAGTAGAGGACGCCGTACTTTTTTGCCTCCCGGCAAAAGAGCTGAAGGTCGCTGTCCTTCACGGCAAACACCTTCAACTCCTTGCCGCTGCGGAGCATATTGGTCAACCGGGCTTTGCCTGCCGTTTTTTTCTGCTCACGCAGGATGGCATAGATCAAAATGGCAAGCTGTTTGGCCCCGGAGCCGGCCAGCCTGACCGCAACCTCACCTGTTTCCAGCGACATCCTCACGACTTGCTCCGCCGCGTCGCCTGAATAACTCATCGTTTGATCGCTCCTTTCGTTCCAGTTCCTTTTGCTTCACCAGCCGTCCCAGGTTCTCACGGACCTGCCCGGAACGCTGGGCGATGCCGTCACATAAGACCACATCCTTTCTCACTGCCCTGATCCTACCGGACAGGGCGCTGATCCGCTGTTTCACCTCGCCTGCGGCCATGGTGTCACCCTGACGGCTGCGCCGTCGAAGCTCCGTTCGGAGTTCCTGCCGCTGGGCAGTCAGGGCTTCCACCTCCACCAATGCCGCTTCCCAGTGGGTAGTCAACTCCTCCATCGTTCCGATGTGGTGTTTCCCCAAAAAGCGGGTTTCGGCGTCCAGCCGGTCCAGCTTGGCGATGTCCTCCCGCAATAAAAAAGACACCCGCTTGACGGATGCCGGCTGCTTGACGATGATGTGGAGTTCATAGCAGTAACGGAAGTACAGCGCCCGCAGGCCGGTGACGTTCTTCTGGGGCTTTCCCCGCACCCGGTAATGCTGGGGCAGGTGATGGACAAGCTCCGGGAACGGGGGCTGTTTGTGAATGTTGCGTAGAATACGCGCCCTGATCTCCTCCAGCGTGTAGCCCTCGCCCAGCTTGTGGAAACGGAAATAGCCCTTTGCGTCCGGTGGCTTCAATGCGGGATATTTCAGGGGCTTTCCGTCCCTCCCATGGACTTTGATCTGATAGCCCATTTCGCCCATCACCCGCAGGAATTCCCGTTCCGTGGTGGCGGCACGGATAGCCCGGTCAATGTCGGCCCGGATGCTCCCCCGGTGGGTGGGCCTGCCGCTGCGCTCGGCCTGCCATTCGGCGTAGTTCTTTGTCTGCCTGCCTGGGTCCTGGATCACAGAAATGGCGTACTCCCGGCACAGGCGGTCCGATACCTCCCGCATCCGGGCGTAGTCGGCGGGAGAGTTGTAGAACTTTTTCCCATCAGCCCAGGACACGGAGTTGATGACAAAGTGGTTGTGATAGTGGCCGGTATTGCAGTGGGTCGCCACTACAACTTCAAAACGCCCGCCCCACAGCTCCTCCGCCAACCTGACGGCGATTTCATGGGCTGTCTCCGCCGTGACCTCATCCGCTTTGAAGGACTGATACCCGTGGTAGCATACCCGGCCCCCCGGCTTGCCCCACAGCCGCTTTGTTTCCATGAACTGCGCGGCGGCGGTGTCCTCCCGGCAGTTCAGGCAGGACACATAGGACCGGCGCTCTGTCTTCATCTCATCGGCGGCATACTCCACCACATCCTCAACAGCATGGAGGGACGCCAGCTCCGGCAAGCCGGCCTCAGTGGTCTTTTCCGGGTTCCGGACGTAGTCGATTACCTTGTCCACGCGCCCATGAATGGGCCAGATGGAGGTCACAGCCATGTCAGTCGGAAGGCACGGTATAGGTGTCCGCGATCAGCTTCTCCACGGCCCGGTTATCCTCCAGTGCCTTGCGGAGCTGGGGCACATCCAGCAGGCCGAGGGCGTTGGCCCGCTTCATGATCTGATTCAGGTTATTCCCCACGCGCCGCACCTCCTGGATCAGCACAGGTACATCGGCGGGCGGGGCCTCCTTCACCTCCGTGCCGTTCAGGACGCGGCGGCAGTAACCCTCGCGGGACAGGCCGGACTTGCGGGCCTTCTTGGTAAGGGCGTCCAGTTCCGTTTTGGTAAAACGGACCTTCATTTCAAGTGTTCTTTTCAAAACGATCATCCTTTCTCAATGCAGGGTCATAGGGGCGGCAAGCCCCTGTCAAGCGGAATTGTGGCCCCACAATTCGTTGCTTGCTAAGACAATACCGCCATCCTCCGCGCCTGCGGCGTGTGAGAGCGTGCGGGCTTGGCCTCTTCGTTATCGCTCATGCTCTTTTTCGGTTCGCATGAGGGCCTTCGCCCGCTCCACTTCATCGGACATCATATAGCACCGCTCAATTTGCCAGCCGTTCTTGCCGCCGTACTCCGATGCCATATACTGTTCCAGGCGGACACAGGGATCGGAGCCATCCAGGGACGAAGCATAGATGGAATATCCGCCCATATTAGGCCGAAACGCCTTGTTGTCGCTGGACACCGCATAGGTACGGCTTTCCACGGAATACTCCTTGTTAAAGCTGGCCGGAGAGAACACAATGAAGCCGGACAAATGCTGGCGGGCACGTTCTGCTGCGCGAAAATAACTTCGCATGGTTGCATAGGTCATATTGACTTCACAAAGGGCCTTTTCACTCATGGAGTGACAACCTCCTATTATGATTTTTGCGGCATCATAGGTGATGCCATGCCCCTCGACGGGCGGGAAAAAGCGGCATCACAAGCGATGCCGCTAAAAACTGTTCAGGAAGTCAAACACGGTGTTTAGGTCCTCCGCGCTGGCTTCCGCCTGCGCTGCTGGCCGGTCACGGCTGTTCTTTGCGGTTCGCTCCAATTCTTCAGATACGGTCTGACGGATCAGCTCTTTCAACACATCGGTTTGCTCTTTTGCGTTGATCCTGGCGATGATCTCCTGATTGATGGATCGGGCGTCCATGCGGTGCAGGGCTTCCCACGCCCTGCGGTCATCCTCCCGGTCAAGGTTAAATCGGAGCGAAAACCGTTTGAGTTTCATCCGCTCACACCCCTGTGCAAAGCCTGCTCACACAGGAACTCATAGCCCTTGGCGGTGGCGCAGATGTCCTCGTAGATGGTCACGCGGTCGGCGTCATACGCCCCGAAGTTGCGGACCAGGCAGCTTCCGCCGCCCAGCACATGAAGCCGCATGAGAGCTGGGTTGTACTCACGCTCCCGCAGGATGCGGAAGATCTCGCCCACATACTCTGCGGCGGTTTCCCGGATGGTAGTCAGATAGTCCTCCCGAATATCCGCTGTGCCGAACCGCAGCACCCGGTTGATGATCGACTCGTCCACCGTAGCATGGTGGGTCCGCATGACATTCTCCCGGACGGCCAGCATACATTGATGGGTGCCATACTTCTCAGTAAACATCCGGTCCACAACAGGCTTGCGGTCGTTGATAAACATGATGTTCATGGTGCCGTTGCCAATGTCACAGAGCATATTCACGCCCTGGAAGTCCCTGATCTGGCCAGCCACCGCCGCAAAGCCCTGGGGAAACACATCCACCCCGGCGATCTCCACCCGGTAGGCTTTTCCCCGGAAGGTAAAGGCCAGTTCCCGGTTCCGCATGAGGTAGGCTTTGAAGTCCGCCCGCTGCCGACTCACCCAGGTGAGGGGCAGGCCCACGGCAAGATATACCGTGGCGTCCGTCAGGCCATATACATTCAGCTCACGGGCGATAGCGGCCAGGGTGAGGATATAATAGTCATCGTCCCCGGCCTTGTCCGCCTTAAACTCCTTGTGGCCTGTCCCGATCAGGTAGTAGCGTCCGTCATAGACCAGCAGATCGTCTTTGAATACCGGCTCTGCGTCGTGGGCGGTTAGCCCCGCGGGAAAACAGCAGTTTGCAGTCTTGATGTTGCCGTAGCCATTGTCTATCCCGATGATCTTCATGCCCTGATGGTCTTTCACCGGCTCCATTCCTCCTTCCTCTTTGCCTGCCCCAACCTCCGCTGGAGCAGCAGATCGTTTACATCCTTTCCGCTGGGTGGCGGCCTGTCCAATACCTCGTATCTGTTCCCCAGGCCAGCCATGATGCCTGCTGCCGCGTCCCGGCCCACCTCGTCATTGTCCAGGTGGAGGCAGAGCGTGTGGACGCCGGGGTGGTCCTGAAGGTACTGGCTGAGAGCCATGGGGATGACAAACTCTTGTTTCTGCTTGAACACCCCGCCCAGGGAGAGCATGGCGTCCTGCCGCCAGTCCCGGCCCTTCATTTTCAGTAGGGTGGCGTAGCTCAACAGGTCGATGGCCGATTCAAACAGGTGGACGCTGGGTGCAGCGGAGTCCTCCGCGATGGCGAAGGAATACCGCTTGTCACTGCCGGGGGCCTCGCCCTTGAAGTCCCCTATGATGCCCCGCAGGGCGGCGTAGCGGGGTTGGCCCTGCCGGTCCCGGCCCACGAATACAGCATTGTGATAGGGCAGACTTTCATACAAACGCCCGGTCTGGATGCAATAGTCGATCACATCATAGTCAATGCCCCGCCCATGAAGATAGCTGACAACATGGGTGGCGCACCGGCTGGCTTGGGGAAGGACCAGCTTCCGGGGTTCCTGCTCCTTCGGCCTGGCTTGAGGCGCCGGAGACGGGGGAGAGAAGTTCGGTCCCGTCAGGGCCTCCACTGCCTCGGTAAAGGAAAAGCCCTGGACTTTAATGAGATAGTCCAGGGCTGTTTTCCCGCCGATTTTGCGGGAGAACCAGTTCCATTTTCCGTTACTGATCTTCAAGCTGTCATGCTCACGAGTGCAGTAGGTACTTCCGCCCACATGGACGAGCTGGTGCGGGTCATACTGCTGGAGATAGGTCAGCAGGTCCCATTCCTTAGCCTGTGCGATCTGCTCCGGGGTGACATAGCCCATCCTACCGTTCCTCCCGCTGGCCCTTTTCCTTTTCAGCCCGTATAACGGTATCTGCGCGGGCCTCGATCACATCCCGCACATCGTTCATGTGGTTGGTTTCCGCCTGCTGCCATGCCTTGTAAACATCCGCCAGCGGGGTCCGGGACCGCAATAGGGCCGCGGCCTGGGCGTCCGTCAGTTCCAGTACCTCCAACTCCATCACAATGTCTTCTCGGACGGTGAATTTGCAGGCATTGTCCAGGATCACATTGGGGGGCTGCTCCAGAAGCCATGCCTTATACTTCTGCTGCTCGGCTGCCATCCGTTCATAAAGTTGGCGCATCATTTCTTTGTTGGTCATGCTGTATCACTCCTTATAAAATAGTGATAGCCGGGAGATCTCCAGATGAAAACCTCCCGGCTATGTAAAACGGCAAGGCCGCAGACACGGCCTTGCCAAAAAGGTATGTGATTCCTTTATCGGGCGTCCCGGTCTTTCCCGGCTTTGTGTTTCACTGGCAGAGGCCCATCTTTCGCCTGCTCTAATTTTTCCAGAGCGAAATCCAGTATCTTTGCTTTCCGTTCCGCCAGCATGGTCAAATAAAATTGCCGTTGCAAATCACTGAGGAATGGGGTGTCATAAATCAACTTCCCGATTTTACCCATATCAATCCGGGGGACGATCCTCCGCAGGGCGCGGCTGCACCCCTCTTCCCGCAGTGAGGAAATAAAATCGAAATACCGAATTTTCTTTCCTTCCAGCGTAATCGCGGAGGTCGGTATCTCATAAATTCGATAGTCACGGTCGCCCTGATTGGTAAGGACAGACCGCATGATCTCGTCATCCGCCTGGGGATAGAGGCAACTCCCACAATCGTAGACCGGGGCCAGTTCTATGGCGTCGCTGACGGCATCGTATAGGAAGCCCCAGTTCCCGTTGTGCCGGTCCCAGTTCCCAATCAGGGCATCTACGATGAACATATCCCAAAAGCGGTCCAGCAGTTGAGCGGCGTCTATGGCCGTCTGTGCCGTAATCGTATGGAGGATGTCGGACAGTTCGGTGCCATACCCGTTGCGCTCTGAGTCGATGATCTGGTTTTTCAGGGAGGCAAAGTCCTGAAGCACGAGCCCAGGCCGGGTAAAGTCGCCGCAGGCAACAACGATCTTCTCTGTGCCATTCACCGTGAATGTGCCCAGCAGGGTCTTTTGTACGGGGATGCCGGCAATCTCGAATATCTGGCAGCCGAGGTATTCAGAAAAACAGCTGTTGCTGTAACTCATGTCCGGGTTTTTCTTCGCCATAGAGGGAAATTTCAGCATATATTGCTCCCCGTCATAGAGGACGGAGATCTTCTTGCCGTTCGCGCCGGCGTATGCCTTGTTCCGTTTTGGCATACCTGTAAAGTCAATAACGCCCATGTGGTCACTCCTTTTCCATCCGCAGATACTTCTCCCGGAGATACCACGCCTGTTCTGAACTGATGACCTGATTGACCTCCGCGTTGTTGATGTCTGTCTGCAAGTTGCAGTAGTCGCAGTCCCAGCGCAGGTCCTTCTCACCCCGATCCAGCCGGTCCCAGGCCGCCTGCATCTGGGCTATGGATTCCATCAAAAAATCAGGCAGGCCGCACTCCAGATAACTCTTATCTGTTGGCAGTCCGGTATCGCTCTCATAGGCCGGGGATAATTCCATGATGTCCTCCATGGTGCAGTCCAGCGCCTTGGCAAGTTGCTGGACAGTCTTGGCGGCACACCGTCCGATCTCGCTCCTTCCGGCGCAGATGTCAACGATGGTAGTATTGGGGACGCCGCTGATTTGCGCCAGACGGTATTTACTTATGCCCCGCTGATTCAGATACCCTTGCAGGTCCATACCCTGTGCCTTCCTTTCAATATTTTTCTCCATTATATCGGCATACCGATTGTCTGTCAATCACTTATGCTCCCTATGCCCAGGAAAATAGAATTACGATGATTATAAACGAATAAACATCGTGTCAAAGTCCTCGAACATGAATTGTATTTTGTCGATCTGTTTCCGGGTATGGTAGTGGCCGCAGTACCATTTTTTGTAGTCCAGGCGGTCCTCTATGCCATCCAGCCAGTCCTCGGTACTCTTGTCTACGGAGCTTTGGTCAAGGCCGGAGAGAAATACTTCGGTCGGCTCATATTTGCGGGGGCAGGTGTGGCTCAAAACAATGTCGATGTTCCAGTGTAAGGCGGCAAGCCGCGCTTCAACCACGGCTTTGATCTCCTCGTCCGGCTGCTCATCCGGCCACCAATGCCACCCGTGCGCCAGCCGGTAGTGCTTATCCACACTGTACGCGCCCCCGATCACGATACACTTGTACCCATCGAAATTGTAAATCTCGCCGTCAACAGCAAAGAGGATGTTCGGAAATGCTTCTTCATAGAGAATTTTCCCGCCGCAGTATTCTCCTTCCATATAGGATGGGATGCGCTGGGGCCTGGCCTCATGGTTGCCGTGGATACTGAAGAATTTGACCGGAATGGCGCTGGCATACTCTTTTGCGCGGGTGTCGCGGTCATTCAGGTAATAATTGAAACCCGCATCACCAAGGATGATTATGGTATCGGATTTTGTTGTTTCCATTGCGCGGCAAAAGGTGTCCACGCGGAGAAAATTCCCATGTGTGTCGCCTGTGAGATAGGTTGCCATAGCATTCAACTCCATTCTATCATGAATTTTGATACCGTATACAGGTGGGCGTGGGACACCCATCCGCGGAAATGATACAACAAACTATGTACGGGGGCAAGTCTGCCGCTTGCTCCCGTATCATGTTTTTGAGGGTCAGACATTTCTCACTCTTTCAGCGTTCGCGGTCGGGACTGCCACGGGCGGGGGCGGTGACTTCATCCCCTACATCTCCATCCACGATCTCGCTCTCCCGCTTGTCCATGTTCAGCAGGATGTTCAATTCATCCAGGCGGGCGGACTTTCTTTTCAGCTCGTCCTCCTGGGGAAAGGGCTTATCCACCTCCAGTTTGGCGTTTTCGAGCTGCATCCTGGTATTTTCCAACTGTTCCCGGCAGGTGCTGATCCGCTCCTCCATGCTTTCCAGCAGATTGTCCAGGCGGAGAATGTTGCCAAAAACATCTGTGCCGAGGTTCGTGGTGTAGTACAGCGCCCCTTTCAGCGTGACCTTGAACTCCCTGGTCAGGCTTGCAAAGGACAGGTCCATAGAAAAGCCCCGGTACTGGCCCAGGGGGACAGGTTCGGGGCTGGTCATGGCTTTGCAGGCGGCGAGGATGGCGCTGCCTGCGGCTTTTTTGTCGGTGTAGACGGTCCCCTCCACCTCCATGGGGGAGAAGCCGTCCTCATTGGGGTGGGTGTTCTCCTTCAGCCGGTCCATATCGGAAAGATAGCCCTCAATAGACTGCTCATACTTGGCAATCTGCTGAGGCAGCGTCTTAATGATCTGATCCTCCAGGGCGTACCGCTGGCTGAGGTGGTTGGCTTTCAGGAGCCGGAGACGCTGCACATCAATGTCCAGGTCCATCTTCTCCTTGATGTGGGGATTGCCGGTGCAGAGCGCCTTGATTTCCGCGTATGACAGGGCGGTTTCATCTATATCCTCGCAGGACCGGACCGGGGATTTGCTGGTCATGATCTGCCCGATGAACTTCTGCTTGCCCTCCACCAGCTGATAGAGATAGCTGTCAAAGGTGTTCTCGGTAACATAGGTATAGATGTCCACCTCATTGTTCTCGTTGCCCTGCCGGATGATCCGGCCCTCCCGTTGCTGAAGGTCGCTAGGCCGCCAGGGACAGTCCAGATGATGGAGCGCCACGAGTTTCTTCTGGACATTGGTGCCCGCGCCCATCTTCTGGGTGGAGCCGATCAGCACCCGGACCTGCCCGGAGCGCACCTTGCCGAACAACTCCTTTTTCTGTGTCTCCGTGTTGGCGCTGTGGATATAGGCTATTTCTTCGGCTGGTATGCCCCTGGCAATCAGCTTATTCCGCAGGTCATCATAGACATTCTGAAATTCCGCCATTTCATAGCCGCCCTGCTCGTTTGGGACCATTTCAATGGGCCGGTTCTTGCCAGGGGTGGAGAGGTCGCAGAATACCATCTGCGCGGAACGTTGGTCCGCTGTGCGCTGCCATATATCAAACACATCCCCAGCACAGGCGTTGATTTTGCTGGTGTCGCTGTCCGGGAGCAAGGGGTTGAGGAGCCGTTGGTCCAGGGCCAGCTTGCGCCCGTCGTTGGTGATAAGCAGCATATTGTCCTCGGTGCTGTCCACCATCCTATTGCGGACCTTCTCCGCCCGCTGCCCCAGCGCCGCCACCATCTCCTTCTGCTGTTCCGAGGGTTTTAGCACGATGTTGTGGTAGTTGGCCTTGGGGACGGGGAGGTTGAGCATATCCGCCGTCTGGATGTCCGCCACTTCTTTGAACATAGACATGAGTTCTGGGAGGTTGTAGAACCGGGAGAACCGGGTCTTGGCCCGGTAGCCGGTGCCCTCCGGGGCCAGCTCGATGGCGGTGACAGTCTCGCCAAAGGTAGACGCCCAGGCGTCAAAATTGAGCAGGCCGTGTTCTTCCAGGGTGTGGTACTGCAAATACTTCTGCATGGTATACATCTCCACCATGGTGTTGGAGATGGGGGTGCCTGTGGCGAACACAACGCCCCGGCCCCCGGTCAGCTCGTCCAGATAGCGGCATTTCATATAGAGGTCGCTGGACTTCTGGGCCTCCGTCTGGCTGATGCCGCCCACATTCCGCATTTTGGAAAAGGCGGCGAGGTTTTTGTAGTAGTGGGCTTCATCGACAAAGAGGCGGTCAATGCCCAGTTCTTCAAATGTGACCACATCATCCTTACGGCTCTGGTCGTTCAACTTTGCTAACTTGGCGTCAATGGACTTTTTTGTGCGCTCCATCTGCTTGATGGAGAAGCGTTCCCCGTGGTTGGCTTTCAGCTCCGCGATGCCGTTCAGGACCTCACTCCGCTGCTGTTCCAGAAGATACCGCTGGCGCTCCACACTCACCGGGATTTTCTCAAACTGGCTGTGTCCGATGATGATGGCGTCATAGTCGCCGGTGGCGATCCTGCCGCAGAACCGCTTGCGGTTCTTGGTTTCAAAGTCCTTCCTGGTCGCCACCAGAATATTGGCAGAGGGGTAGAGCTGCAAATACTCCGACGCCCACTGCTCCGTCAGGTGGTTGGGCACCACGAACAGGCTTTTTTGGCACAGCCCCAGCCGCTTGCTCTCCTGGGCGGCAGCTACCATTTCAAATGTTTTCCCTGCCCCCACCACATGGGCCAGCAGGGTGTTCCCTCCGTAGAGGATGTGGGCGATGGCGTTCACCTGATGGGGCCGCAGGGTGATCTCTGGGTTGATGCCCACAAAGTTCAGGTGGCTCCCGTCATACTCACGGGGCCGTATGCTGTTGAACTTGTCGTTGTAGAGCCTTGTCAGACGCTCCCTCCGGGCTGGGTCTTTCCAAATCCAGTCCTGGAACGCCTGCTTGATAAGTTCCTGCTTGCCCTGGGCGATAGCCGTTTCCTTCTTGTTCAGGATGGGAACGCGGTTGCCGTGTTCGTCCTCCACATAGTCAAAAATACGCAAATCCCGAAGATTCAGGGTTTCCTCAATGATTTTGTAGCCATTGACACGGGTGGTGCCGTAGGTGTTCTCCGCCTTGACATTGCCCCTGTCGGCAAATTTACTTTCGATATTCCATGCGCCGGTGTGCTGGGAGTAATGGCTGCGTATCATCCGCTGACTGCGGGGGGAAGTCCCGAACAGTTCATAGATAAATTGGTCAATGACCTCTGTGGGCAGCCAGGTGGCCCCCAGCCGGACGGCGATCTCGCTGGCGGTCAGGTCCACCGGCTGCACCCGTTCCAAAGCCTGGACATGGGCGGTGTAGTCCTCCGGGTACAGTTCGGCGCTTCGTTTTGCCCATTCCAGCTTCTCCCGCACATTCCCGGAGAGGTATTCGTCCGCGGTGAGGTACTTTTCCTCGGAGCCACCGCCATACCCGTGCATGGGGTTCAGGAAGATCACGCCGGTCAGGTCGGCGTAGACCTCCTGCTCGGTCTTGCCGGTCAGCTCCGCCATATAGTCCATGTCCACCTTTGCCTTTTCAGCCAGTGACACGGCCAGGGCCTCGGACGCGGTATCTACATGGGTGATCGTGACCCTCTGCTTGATGGTGCGCTTGGTAAACATATCCGCCTTGCGGACAAAGTTGCGCTCATCGTCCAGCACCTCCAGGGAGGTCAGGAGGAAGTAGGCGCTGTCCATGCTGAACGCGGAGCTGTTGGCGCGGGAGTTGATCCGCCCGTACTTGTCCACAAAGGCGTCGTAAAGAGCGTTTAACTTCCGCTGCTGGGCCTGAATGTCCTGGTCGGGCCAGTCCTCGGTCTGGTACTCAATGAGCGTCCGCACACAGTCCCGTATGCCGATCAGCCCCTTGATGCGGTTGGCCGCTGTCACGGACACCTCTACCGGGTTCATGCGGCTGTTTTCCCGGTAGTACACCTTGCCGTCCACGATGGTATAGCTGAAATTTCGTACCTCCGGGTCCGCGGGGATGGACTTGTCCTCGCCCTCGATTTCCGGGTCGTCCATGACATACTCGGTGATGGAGCCTTGGATATTCTGAATGGCGGCGGCAAGCTGTTCTCCCAGGTCCCGCCCCTCAATGGGCAGGCAGGCGGTTTCCGGCCCATAAGGGCCGCTGATCTCTCGCATTTCGCCCATGACCATCTCCGGGTGGTCAATAAAATACTGGTTCATTTTCAGCCCGTTGGCGTCGGTGTTCAGGTGTACCCAATCCGGTTCCTCGCTGGAGAGGGCATCCCGCTTCTGCAAAAAGAGGATGTCGCTGGTCACATCCGTGCCCGCGGCGTCCTTGAAGGTGTTGTTGGGCAGACGGATGGCCCCCAACAGGTCGGCGCGCTGGGCAAGGTACTTCCGCACGGTGGGGGTGTCCTTGTCCATCGTGCCTTTGCTGGTAACAAAGGCGATGACGCCGCCCGGCCTGACCTTATCCAGTGTCCGGGCAAAGAAGTAGTCGTGAATGAGGAAATTGTATCGGTCATACCGCTTGTCGATCACCTTGAAGGAGCCGAAGGGCACATTTCCGATAGCGGCGTCAAAAAAGCTGTCCGGGAGGTCTGTTTTTTCAAACCCCTGGACAGCGATGGACGATTGTTGATAAAGCTGCTGGGCGATGCGGCCTGAGATGCCGTCCAGCTCCACGCCGTAGATTTTGGAGTCCGCCAGGGCCTCCGGGCGCATACCGATAAAGTTGCCGATGCCGCAGGACGGCTCCAGCAGGTTTCCGGTCTGGAAGCCCATGTTCGTGAGGGCCTGATAGATAGATCGGATGACCACGGGCGGAGTATAGAAGGCCGTCAGGGTGGACTCCCTGGCCGCGGCATATTCCTCCTCGGTCAACAGGGCTTTCAGCTCGGCGTACTTGCTGTGGCGCTCGTCAAAGCAGTCTGCCAAACCGCCCCAGCCCACATACCGCGCCAATACCTCCTGTTCCTCCGGGGTGGCAAGCCGGTCCTCGGCCTCCAGCCTTTTCAGCAGGCGGATGACCCGGACATTGTTGCTGAACCGTTCTCCCGGCGTCCCTGTGCCGATGGCGTCATCGGTGATGTGGTACTCATGTCGGTCCGCGTTGGGGACTTCAGGATGGAGGACAAAGGGGGACACCCTGGCCCTGCGCTGGGGGGCCAGTGGCGGCTCCGTACCGCCTTGGTCGTGCCCATCTGCTAAACTTTCCACGCCCTTTCCCGGTCCCGCTGTCTTTTCAGCCGGTCCCATCAGACGCCGAATGACGGAAATATGCTCCACGCGCTCGATGGGGAAACCAACTGCGCCCTCAAAGGTGAGATCCCGCAGGGAGGCCCGGCCATCCTCGTCGATCTTTTCTACACGAAACCGCCGGCCCTCCAGCGTGATCTCCTTACCGAGCAGGTCACGGTCCGAAGCAGCCGTTTCCGTATCCTCCCGCGAGGGCAGAGGTTGTTCCTCTTTTGCGGCGGGAGGTTCCGGTGTGGGGAAGTCCCCGATCACGCGGAGCCACTTCTTCTCCAGCAGGTCGTAGACAGCCGCCCCCTCGTAGGCAAAGCCGTCTGGCTCCATTGTGCCTTCCAAATAGCCCCGCGCCGCCTGTTCCGCTTCCTCCGGCGTCGCGTATTCCAGCTTCTCGTCCATGCCGTTTTCCAGGTGGTGGTAGACCACCACCTGATAGCGGCGCTCCGCTTCGTCCCGGTCTGCCGGGGCATGGGCGGGCGGTTTCTCCTGTGCCTGGACCTTCTGGGCCAGAGGGCGGTCCGCGTAAAGCTGTTTCTCCGCCTCCTCCAGTGTGGCAAAGCTCCCGGTCGTGGGCGTCACCCTGCCGGAAATGAAGCCGTACTGATTGCAGAAGGTCCCGTTCGGTTCCCGGAAAATCACAAGATGCTCGTCGCCGGACCAATATTCCGCTGCCTGCCGGTACGCGAGGTCCTGGGCGGCGATGGGGTCTTTTTTTGCTTTGGGACGATGGGTATAAAGTGCTGCTTCGGCCTGCTCAAAGGTATCAAAGCCACCCGCCGTTGCATACACCGTGTTATCCTGATCGTCATAGCAGTATTGGACATAATACTGGCCGTTGGGGTACTGCCGGATCAGGATGGTTTCGCCCTCCCCATAATACCGGGCGAGGGGGTTCACCTGGTGCAACTGGCGGGCGTACTCCTCTGCCTGCCACCGGCTGGTAAATTCCTCACTGACGCCCTCATCATCCACATAAATCTCATCTCGAATGTTGTCCCACACAGCGTAGCCGTTCTCAGTTTCGATGGGGGAAAAGCGTTCATCAGACTGTGGCGCACGGGCGGAAGCCTGTTCCGCATCGGCCATGACCCGCTGAATAAAGGGGTCGGCATTCAGTTTATCCGGGTCAATGACTTTTCCGTCCACAATGCCTCTTTCTGCAAGAGTTCTGCGGATGGCGGCGGGGTCTATCTCCGGGAAAGGATCATCCTCTGTCTGCTGCACTTCCGTCTGCTTTTTCTGTGTCTGCTGTTTGTTGTACTCCTCCTCCGCGAAGGCCACCATCTCGTCAAAATCCAGGTTGGCGAGAAATTCATTCAGGTCACGGAAGCCGGCGCATTGGATGGATGTTGCTTCCGCACCATCCACCAGATAGGACAGGCGGAAGGATACCAGATCGGCGCTGATCTCCACGGTGTGGGCGCTGTCGCTGGTGGAGCTGAACGCCAGGGGGACATGAGAGAGGTCGGAGAAATCGGCCTCCTGCTCAAAGACTTCCATGCAGTAGGCGTTAATGAGCCATTTTGCCCGCTCCAACTGCGCCTGCACCATGTCAATGACCTGGAAGCCCTGGGGCGGCGGGTCCAGTTCGGCAAGGAAGTCCTGGGGAATGGTCTGGCCCTGGCCGTCCCGGTAGAGGACGATCCGCATGGGCGCGCCAGCATGGTTTTCTTCCTTGATTGCCGCCACAAATTCCTCCGCGCCGGTGTACTCCACGCTTTCGCCCACGCTGCCGTTCGTGCCCAGGAAGTCGATCCGTCCCACGGGCAGCGGGGCGTCCGGCGATTCCCCGGCATCCGGTTCTTCGGCGTCAGCCACAAGTGCCGCGTTCTCCGCCACCTGAAGCAGTCTGTCGTTCAGCGGGTTCTCCGCCAGCAGACGGTCGAATTCCTCACGGGGCAGTTCCTTATTGAAAATAGGAAAGGTCGGGTCATAGAGCCGGACGGTCTGCTCATTATAGGCCAGCAGCTCATACTCCTGCGCCCCCAGGTACACCGTGACACCCAGGGTTAAGCGGTATTCCTTTTTGGGAGGGGGCGGCGGATTCAGCTCCTCCTCGGTGGGTTCCAGCGGTGTGGCAAGGGGACCGCTCAGATCAGCCAGCACAGCCTCACAGCGTTCCGTCAGGTGGGTCTTGTCCCGGATGATCGTCTGCATGGCGTTTCGCAGGGTAGGCAGGACAAAGAGATTATCTCCTGACAGAACATAGCACTTCTTTTCCCCTATTCTAAAGGAGTTCGCACACGTTCTGGCAAGCAGGAGTTCCTTGTATGGGTCCGTTTCACCGGTCCGTGTTTTGAAATCCACATAATCATCAATGATGGAGCAAATCTCCGCTGCGATGTCCCAACGGGCCTTCCGCTGCTCTACCTGTGCCCGGTATTGCGGATAATGCTCTTTTTCAGCCCAGTTCAGGTAGCGTCCAGCGGCAATCAGTTCCCCAATACGCTTTTCCACCTTGGCCCAGGTCAGCAGGAATTTCCCGTCAGGGTCGCCGTAGTCGCGGGAGATGGTGATGCCCGTGCTGTCGTGGTCTACCCTAAAGCCGCTGCTGGGGATAGCGTTGGAGTAGGAGCCTACGCCGTATTCCGCTTTCAGGAATTTGGCATTTTCCTGTCTGCTTTCCTGCTTCTGATACTGGTCATAGATGCGGAGTTTGGACGGTGAGTACCTTCCGCACAGAACATAGTCAATGGCCTCCTGGGGCAAAATAAAAGCCGAAGCCTTTTCTGCTTCTGCCTGTTCTATGAGAGAGACTTGTTCCGCTTCGCTGGGCAGGGGGCGCTCATCCGGGTCGAGCCACTGGTGCAGCAGGATCATCCCGTAGATGGTGTCGGCAACATGGGGCCACCGAAGGAATTCCTCTTTCTCGCGGGAGAGGTACGTCCCGCGCCAGAGGTTCAGCACATCGTCCCATGCCCGATACCCGGCCCGCTGGCCATTGCTCAAAATTTTCTCCACATAGGTGTTGTCAAAGAAGCCCTTAATGAAATCGCCGCGCTCTTTTCTGCCCTCATGGGCTTCAAAGAACGCGGCGATCTCGGCTTTATGGTCTTTTAGGGCGTCGCTGACGCGGAGCAATTCTGTTTTCTCGCTGTCCTCGTGATAGTAGGGGATGTCCGTGCGGGCATTAAAATCATGGTGGCTGTTTTGAAGTCCGGCAGTAGCGGATGTCCCGTCAACAGGGGCCTGCGGAAGTTCTTCCCCAGCAATAAGCGGGCCGCTTATGTGTCCGCGTAGACCAGCTCTGTCAGTGCCACTTCCTCCGCTGCTGCCCGGATGTTGTTCATCAGGCCCACCCACTTCATCTAATCGCTGGCCTTCAGCTCCTCCGTCACGCCCTGCTCCCGCGCCATCCGCGCCGTCAGCTGCTCCACCATCTCCGTGGCCTGCCGGTCGATCTTCTCCAGATGGGCGTTCAGCCTGCCGCTGAGGAGCATCCCCGTGTAGTAGGCGTTCCTGTGGGTCTGAAGGTAACTGCGCCGCAGCATCCCATATTTTCCGACCTTCGGGGCCTCCGGCGCTTCCAGATTGGGCAGACGGTAGTCGCCCTCCGTTCGATATGTCAGTTCCATGTTCAACGCTCCTTTCCTGTTTTGTCCTGCCATCATGATACGGCCTGTTTGGAGTTTGCGCAAATGTGCGATTTTCCCTTTGCTCTGCCCGGTACAGGCTCAAAACCGTGCTGGCGATCTCCCGCAGGGGCATTTCCACAATATCGCTCACCGCGCCGCCCAAGATGGAGAGGGTTTCCGGGGTGTCAAAGTCATAGACATGGGCGAAATCCTCGCCGCTGAAATAGTCCATGGGGTCGATGCCGCACCGGGTCAGCATGATAAAAGCCACGCTGCTCTCCACCAGGCCCTTAAACCATGCTTCGGTACTGAGGTCATCCAGTTCTTCTAGCAGGCTGCCCTCTTTGATGCCCCGCAGCTCCGTGAGGTAGTCGCCAAAGTTGTCCTCCACGATGACCTTCGCCGTTTCCAGCAGGCAGGCGGCAAGACCAGAGCGGTCCGGGAACTCGCCATAGCTGTTCTCCAGCGCCTCGATTACCGTGTCCTCATACCGTGGCTCCATCTTCCAGATGGGGATGGTGCGCCCCTGACGGCTGTTGGTGTCAGACATATCAAAGACATACCGCAGCTTGTAGCCCTGGTCGGTGTCCACCAGCAGGGCGATCCCCCTGGTGCCCCGGTTAACATAGCGGCCATGCTTGTTCCAGAAGTCGATCTGGGCGCAGGCGGTGGCGTCCGGCTTCTGCGCGTAGATCAAAAGCTGGTCACGGAAATTGTACTTGAAGTTGTGGGCGGCGGTGGTCAGGAACGCCATATAGTTCCCGCTGTTGGCGGAAATTTCGCGGGTCTTTTGCGCTGCAAGCTCTACAATAGAGTCCAGTTTTTTCGCCACGCTCTATCCCTCCGTTTCCTCATAAGATTGCAGCAGGCCCTTTGCTGCCGCGGCGATTTTAGAGATGCGCCCGGTGAGCTGGGCGGCGGTGGCCCTGACCTCTGATCGTCGCGCCACGTAGAAGTAGCCTGCATCGGCGCTGCAAATGGGGTGGCCGTCACAGCGCAGGCGGTTGACCGCCCGCCGCAGCTCCGTCCCGCCGACATGAAACGCGGCCTCCAGCTCCTTGCTGGAAGCTGCGTTCTCCTGTCCCTTGTGGTATTTCTTCGGGTACGCGCACAGGGCCTCATCAATGGATACGCCCTTCATCGGGCCTCGCCTCTGTCCTGGCGGTGGGACTGGATGGGCCGGCCACGCTTATTGTATCGGCTCGGGTCGGCGGCAGAGGATGTCCAGCCCAGGGTCGCCCCGGCCAGCATTGCCGCCGCCTGCGCCCTGGTCACGCCCATATCGCCGTTGAGTACATCCGCCGTCTGCTGGGGCGTTTTCCCTTTGAAATGGGCCATGGGGGACACCTGATACCCCGGCTTGTACCGCTCTATGGCGATCAGCTCACCCGATGACGGCTGGACGGTAAAGCACTTCTCCGGCAGGGGCGGCGTCAGAGGGATCACCTCGTTGTGGCACCGCTCCATCTGCTCGGCAAACTGGCAGATGTGAAACAGGCTGTCCCAGCCGTTGCCCACCTCCACATGGCAGTCATCAATATAGCGGCAGGTCCGGTCAATAGGCGCACAGCCCTCCCGGAGAATACGG
>OGGG01001156.1_pt1 | contig 23019 bp, 22 predicted proteins | sample 1571201 | NCBI WGS metagenome assembly OGGG01 (sample SAMEA2581946, study PRJEB24529) | metagenome | biome: Human gut stool | place: China | collected 2011 | reverse complement strand
TCATAGTTTTATAAATACTTACGATTTCTGCTTTTTGCTAAAGTTAATGACATTGGGTACATACAAGGTTTATGAAATTGAAGGTCCGGAAGGATACAGGGTAAACAGACAGCCGGCAATGGTGGAGATTAACAGTAATTCATACAAGACCATGGTGGACAAGCTTGGCAAGGAATATCTGTATGCAGAGTGTGAGTACTATAATGATGTGACTTACGGAAAATTTACAATAAACAAAATTGGTCCTGAATTATGCAAGAAGGATGATGAAAGCAATTCAGAAGAAAGTAAGGCAGGTAAAGATGAGGCAAGTAACAATTCAGTTACCATAGAAAATAATGGTGAAAATGAAATAACAACAGATTCATTTAATCCATTTGACTACAAGGATACATTGTTAAACGGCGTTATATTTGAACTTACTGCAAAAGATGACATCATGTCACAGGATAATCAGGGAACAGTATTGTTTAAGAAGGATTCGGTTGTTGCAAAAATTACAACAGGTGAAAAGGCAGAGGTTACAAATGATTGTAATGGAATCTGTGGTTACGTGTTAAACGATGACGGAACAATGACACTTAATGTTCCACTTGGAGAATACACTTTAAAGGAAGTAAAGACAAAGTATGGTTATGTTCTTCCAAAACAGTCATTCTGGGACTTAAGCTTTAAGTGGAATAACAAGGATGATGAGTATGTGTTTGACATTTCTGAAAACTCAAAGGATGGAAAGATTGACATATACAATGACATGGTAAAGACAGACATTACACTTGAAAAGCAGGATTCAAAAACAGCTGTACCTGTCGGAAATGCTAAATTTGGATTTTATTCAAAGGACAACATTTATGACAAGAATGGAAATGTAATTGTTGCTGCAGATGAAAAGATTACAACAGTAACAACAGACAAGGAAGGAAAGGCGAAAATCCCATTTGATGTGCCTGTAATGGATGAAGGTTATGGAAAGATGGAAGGCAACTTAAATTCAGGAGATTACTATTTCCTTGAAGAAAGTGTTGGTGACAGCTATTACATTAACAGAGAAAAGCATCAGGTACATCTTGAATACAAGGATCAGGAAACTGCAGTTGTATCAGCTAAGTCAGTAATTAAGGAAGACCAGACTGAAACAGTAATCAGCAAAAGGATGATTGCATCATCAGTTGAGATTAAGGACTGCCATTTGAAAATCAGTGATGAAAATGGTAATGAAATCGTAAGCTGGATTACAAGTGACATTTCATCAGTTAAGTTAAATGAAAAGATTGATGAGATGGGATATGATAATGTTTATGTAGAAAAAGGTGACAGTTATGCAGTTAAGATATACGGATTGCTTTATGACAGGGAATACACATTAACAGAAACAAAGCCGGCAGACGGTTTTGTAACTGCAAATGACATTACATTTAAACTTGTGGAAAGTGATGATGAAAATGCAAAGACAAAGGTACTTGTTAAGAATGGTGACAACTTCAATGAAAACATTGATAATCAGGTGATAATGTATGATGACACAACAAAGATTGAATTTTCAAAGACAGACATTACAAACGGAAAGGAACTTCCGGGATGTCACATGCAGGTAACTGATAAGGACACAGGAAAGGTAATGGATGAATGGGTTTCATCAGAACAAAGCCATGTGATTGAAGGAAAGTATGCCGTGGGAAAAACTTATGTTTTAACAGAAACAAAACCAAGAGACGGATACGAGACAGCAACAAGTATTGAGTTCACAGTAGCGGATGATGAAAAGGCCCAGAAGGTAAAAATGATTGATGACACAATCAAGGTTGAATTTAACAAGATTGCATCAGACACAAAGAAGCAGCTTGGCGGTGCAAAATATAAGGTATATGACAGCAAGGGCAAAAAGGTGTATGAGTTTACTACAGGAAAGAAAGCTGAATTCATTGAAGGCATCCTTAAGGCAGGAGAAACTTATACATTCAAGGAAGTGGATGCACCAGAACATTACAAGGTTGCAAAGGATAAGAAAATAAGAATTAAGGATACGGGAAAGGTTCAGAAAATTACAGTTATGGATGAAAGAATCCCTGTGGTACCTGACACACCACAGACAGGTATTAATGGAAAGACAGTAGGAATGGTAGTTTCACTTATTTCATTATTACTTGCACTTGGATGTTTTGCATGCGTAAGAGCAAAGGACAAGTCAAAATACAATTTCAAAAAGGAGAAGGACGATGAAGAGGAGAATTAAAATATCTCTGATACTTCTTTTAGTGGGGATGGCTGTGATTACAGCTGTCCCTTTTTTAAAGGAAAAAAGAGCAGAGAGAAAGTATGAGAATGATTTTAAGAAGATACAAGAGAGCGTGACAGAAAAGAAGTCAGATGTAAATGGTCTTGTAAAGAAAAACAAGGACTGCATAGGCTATGTGGAAATACCGGGAACAACCATAAGTTACCCTGTGATGCAGACAAAGCATAACCCGGATTTTTATTTGAATCATGATTTTAACAGGAATTACAGTTTTTATGGAACACCATATTTAAGTGCATACTGTGATGTGGAAAAATCAGACAATCTGATTATTTACGGACATAACATAAACGGGAGGAAAATGTTTGGAGCATTGGAGAAATATAAGGATAAGGAGTTTTTTTATAAGCACAAGAAGATATATTTTACAACAGATAAAAAGAGGGAGTATGAAGTGTTTGCAGTGATGAGTGTTAACATACATGAGTTTGAATACTGGAAATTTGTAATAACAAGGGATGCGAAGGAGTATGACGAGTTAGTTGACAAGATGGAAGAGCATAGCTTGTGGAGCCAGGAAAATAAGCCCAAGTATGGGGAGCAAATGCTGATGTTGTCTACTTGCGATAATGGAAAAGGGGATGATTGGAGAATTGTGGTTATTGGAAAAATGATTGTATAAAAAATACTAAGAGAATAAAAAAGATAATGGAAAGTTGAAAAATGTAATTAGGTAAAAATACTTTTTATGTTAAAATATTACATAGCAAAAGTGTATAATAAAAGAAGGAGATTAAAATGAAAAAATTAGCAGTTTGTTTACTAAGTGTTATAACTATGGTAGCTACATTGCATGTCCCGGCTCCGGCATACGGCATAGAGTGGAAGTGTAGTGGTAAACTAAATTTGTAACACCTTGTTCGAATAATATATTATAATATTACTTAAATAAGGAGGACTTCACTATGTCAGTACGTTACAGCGAAGACTTCAAAAAAGAAGTCGTTAAAGCCTATATGGCAGGCGACAAATCAATACATCAACTTGCTGTTGAATTTAATGTTGCAAAAAGTTCCGTTAGCAAGTGGGCTAATGAATACAGGGAAGAATGCCTTTATACCACCTATTGTTACAAAAATGCTTGACCAGTACCTTAAAAGACGAACAAGCAAAACTGAACCCCTTGGCTGTATGGTCAAGGGTTTTTTCGAACCCAAAAGGCAAAAATTTTTTGAAAAAATCGAAATTTTTCTTCTGTTACTGGCACAAGTGCCAGTGACAAGCACCAAAAAATCAATACAATAGATATTGTAAGATTAAAGTTATGCTTTTAGAAGATGGTGATGGAATGATATGAATGTATTTGACGCTTCTTCGTTCTCCGAACGGATGGGCAATGGCGGACGCTCTCTTTGCCGTGTGGGAGAGCCGATAAATCAACTCACACGCTCAGATCACCTGGCGAAATGCCGAAAAGAAACAAGGAGGAATTACTTATGAAAGGAGGAAGATTTGATGAGCAAATCTAAAAATGTAGTTAAAAAATTAACTACGATATTATTTACGATATTATTTACATTAGTATCAGTTTTCGCCATTGGACCAACTAATGTAAATGCAGAAACAACTGATATTACCGAAATTAATTTGACAGGTGATTATCAGCATGGAAATGTTTCAGCAGGAATATTACCTGCATTTAATCATGGAACTACTACTGATAGTATTACTATTGATGAAACAAATAGTGACTGGGTGAAAAGAACAAGTACAACTTCTTCGTGGGGTGGATTTGCTGGTAATACACCAGTTGCATATAATGATGGCAAAACATATTATGGATATGATTTCTGTGTAAAAACTAATGATGGATATCAACTTGCTTCAGATTTAAAAGTTATCTATAATGGTGAAGATGTTACCACAACTGCTAATATATCAAGATATGCTTGGGGTGCTTATGTTACTGTTGATTTGGGAAAAGCAAATGGAACACCAGTTGTTTATACTATAACATTTAATTCAAATGATGGAACATCAGTTGAATCACAAAATATAAATGCTGGAGAAAAATTAGCAGAACCAACACCAGCTCCAACAAAAGTAGGATTTACTTTTGATGGATGGTATGAAGATTCAACATTCAGTAAGAAATTTGATTTCAACACACCGATTACTGATAGTATGACTCTTTACGCAAAATGGACAGAAAATAAATATACACTAACATTTGATGCAAATGGTGGAACTGGTTCAATGGCACCAAAAGCTGATTTAACTGGAGAATATACTTTACCAGATAATGAGTTTACAGCACCAAGTGGAAAACAATTCAAAGGATGGTCATTAACTACTGATGGAGCAATCGTTACTAAAGTAGATATGACTGAAAATAGAACTGTATATGCAATTTGGGAGAACATCCCTGTTGTAACATATACCGTATCCTTTGCGGCTAACGGCGGTACAGGCACAATGGCAGATGTGACCGGTATTTCCGGCAAATACACGCTTCCTGCAAACGGCTTCACTGCTCCTGCCGGTAAGCAGTTCAAGGCTTGGAGCGTTGGCGGTGTTGAAAAGGTGGTTGGCGATAAGATTACCGTTACTGCTAACACTACCGTAACCGCAGTTTGGGAAGCTGTTGAGTACAATGTAACCGTGACAGGCGGTACTGCATCCGTTGGTGCAGGCACTCCGATCACCAAGGCAACAATGGGTACAACCGTTACTCTGACCGCAGGTGCAGCTCCGTCCGGCAAGGTATTTGATAAGTGGGAAGTTGTAAGCGGCGGCATTACCCTTGCAGACGCAAATAGCGCAACCACAACATTTACTATGCCTGCAAGTGCAGTAAGTGTGAAAGCGACCTACAAGAACGCTCCACATACGCACACCTATAATCAGGAAACTGTAAAACCAGAAGCACTTAAAACCCCTGCTGACTGCACAAGCAACGCAGTATATTTCAAGAGCTGCTCCTGCGGTGCAATCAGCACAACAGATACCTTCGTAGCGATGAATACTGCTCTCGGTCATGCATATGGTTCTGATTGGAAATACGATTCTACAAACCACTGGCACGAATGTTCTCGTTGCCACGACAAAAAGGACGAAGCGGCTCACGATTACGGTTCTGACAATGTTTGCGACACCTGCGGATATTACAAAACTGTACCGCACACTCACAATCTGACTTTGGTTGCTGCGAAAGCTGCCACCTGCACTACTGCGGGCAATTCCGCATACTACAAGTGCGAAGGTTGTGGCAAGTTCTATGAAGATGTACTCGGTACAAAGGAAATAACCGACCTTGCATCTTGGGGCAATATTGCTAAGATTGCCCACACCACAAAGCAAACCGTAACAAAGGCAACCCCAACAGCAAACGGCAAGATAGTAAATTACTGTTCGGTATGTAAGAAAACTCTTTCAACGACAGTAATTCCAAAGGCATCAAGCATAAAGCTTAAAGCAACATCATTAACATATAACGGAAAGGTTAGAACACCTAAGGTTATTGTTAAGGACAGAACAGGAAAGACACTTGTTAAGAATACTGACTATACTGTGTCTTATGCAAAAGGCAGAAAGTATGTTGGCAAGTACGCAGTAAAGATTACCTTTAAGGGTAAATACAGCGGAACAAAGACGCTTTATTTCACAATCAAGCCAAAGGCAACAAGTATTTCCTCACTTAAAGCAGGTTCAAAGAAGTTTACAGTAAAGTGGAAGAAGCAGGCTACACAGACAACAGGCTATCAGGTACAGTACAGTGCCTCAAGTAAATTCAGCAAGGCTAAGACCGTAACAGTAGGCAAGAATACAACAGTATCAAAGAAAATTTCAAAGCTTTCGGGCAAGAAAAAGTATTATGTAAGAGTTCGCACCTATAAGACAGTTAAGATTAACGGCAAATCCATAAGGATTTATTCAGGCTGGTCAAAAGCTAAGACTGTTACAACAAAGAAATAAAAACTATACCGTAACCTTTGATTCTGCCGGTGGCTCTGCAGTAACGACTCAGACTATCGAAGAAGGTCAGAAGGCAACCAAACCTGCCGCTCCTACCAAGTCTGACGATACCACCAAGCCTTCGGATGATGTTCAGAATCCGCAGACCGGCGACAACAGTATGAGTGGCTGTGGATCGCTCTGCTGTTCGTCAGCGGCTTCGGAGTTGTGACAACTACTGTTTATACTAAAAAAGAAAATCTGTGAAATAACAGATAGCTAACCATTTAAGGATGGCGGTAGCGGAGCTTCCGCTGCCGCCTTTTCCTTACGAAAAGAAATCGAACAAGGAGAAATCAAATGGACGAACAAGAAATTGAAGAAATACTCAGAACATTTGACAAAGCACCTTCGCCTTCGTCAGAGAATAGTGTTCAAAGTCATTTTAGTGCGATTGGGGGCATTTATGACTGAGACTTTTGAGAGACATCGCTCAAATCAAAATCGTAACACGAATTGAAATGAGCAAAAAATTTGAGAGACATTCAAGAAATAAAGAGGGCTTAAAGTAATAAAACTTTAAACCCTCTCTTTTAAGATTGTCTTTTTATCTTCAACTGTTAAATTTTCGAGCTATCGGTCAGCGCTTTTTCTCAGATTATATGTTTGTTTTTTTGGTTAATATTTTTTGAAATATAGCGTATAGACTCTATACTTTATTAAATATTTCATAAAATGCTTGACAAAATTTGTTTTCTTCTCTAATCTGCTAAACTGGACTGTTGAGTCCTAATTTGCAGAAAGGAGTCATATTTACTATGACAGAAGAGAATTATAAATACAGAACAAATCCAATGTTTTTAAGAAATCAATTTGGTACGGATATGCCAATACTGAAAAAGATTTCTTTGCAGGATGATGAAAAAGAAGATTTAAGACTTATTGGCTTTGATATTGCAAAAACAGAAACAGATACTCACTTTAACCGCTTTGTCCATTTCTTTTTATATGATTATAAATTTGAAGATATATGGAACAATCCTGATAAGTATATCAAAAAGCTATCGCAGTACAAAGCAGTGCTTACACCCGATTTCAGTATGTATATTGAAATGAACGAAAATATGCAAAGGTATAACACCTTTCGCAACAGATGGGTAGGTGCATACTTGGCAGATAAAGGTATTCGGGTTATCCCGACAGTTAACTGGGGACTTGAAAACACTTTCGATTTCTGCTTTAATGGTATTGAAAAAGGAAGCACAGTTGCAGTATCGACTTATATGGCAAGCGCACACGGAAACAGAGCAGACCAAAAAGATTTTTTTATGGCTGGCTACAATGAAATGCTTAAGCGTATTGAACCTGAAACAATCATTTGCTATCATTATCCGTTTCCTGAAATGAAAGGCAATATTTTATTCGTTGATTATGATTTAAGTTCCTGGCAACATTATGATGACGATAAAATTGAATTGCCGTATACTCAGATGGAAAAGTATTTGCTGGGTATAGAAAAGCCATCGCCAAACAGTAATATTGTTGTTAAATATAATGATAATGCATCCTTAATTTTAAAAGGCAGCGGCAGTGTTCACGGCGGTCAATGGCAGCCTAATCCTGACAAGCCGGAAGATGCAAGGTTTTTAGGTGAACCGGGTGAAATAAAATATACTCATTTTTTTAGTAAAAACGGAGATTATTGGTATGAAACAAAAATTGGTGACGATGGAAAAGCTGTAAAAGGAAGGCACCATACAGATCACGGAAAAGCGCATAAACATTCAAATCCACATGATCATGAAATCAATTGGGTTGGAGAAGATTGTCATCCAAAACCAAGTCCACCTATTAATTATCCTAATGGAGAATTGCCAAGTTTTAAATATCATATAGCAAAAGGAGATAATAAAATGAATATAATAGAAATTACTATTGATGGGAATAGAGATTTCAAAACAAAATATGAATTTAAAGATGGAATAAGCAGAGGCTGTGATTTAAGATTTGAATGGCAAGGTATTGAATATGGAATATTTCCTGCTGAAAATAACCAATGGCTTGTCTGTTTATTGGGGGATGATGATAGTAAGGATATTTATTATAACCATATTGACGATGTAATGAACCATAAAATCGGTGATGACAGGTTAATTGATATCTGTACAAAATTTACTGTTATTGAGAGAAGTTTATAAAAACATAAGCCGTGAGCAAAACGCTCACGGCTGTTTTGGTACGTAAGTTATCGGTCATAATTTTTTACAAGATTGGTGACGAGGCGATGCTTGTTTTTTAGGTTAATATTTTTTGAAATATAGCGTATAGACACTATACTTTATTAAATTTTTCATGAAATGCTTGAAAAAACTCAAAATCATCTCTCATCTGCTAAACTGGACTGTTGAGTTCTAATTTGCAGAAACAGATGGGTAGATGCACACTTGGCGGAAAAAGGTATTCGTGTTATTCTAACAGTCAGTTTGCGACTTGAAAACACTTTAGATTTCTGTTTTAATGGTATTGAAAAAGGAAGCACAGTTGCAGTATCGACTTATATGGCAAGCACACACGGAAACAGAGCCGACCAAAAAGAATTTTTTATGACTGGATATAATGAAATGCTAAAGCGTATTGAGCCGGAAACAATCATTTGCTATCATTATCCGTTTCCTGAAATGAAAGGTAATATTTTATTTGTTGATTATGATTTGAGTTCTTGGCAGCATTATGGCGATGATGGCAGAGCTAACAATGAGCGACAGTTTACAGACCATGGTAATCCTAGTGTTCATTCTAATCCTCATGATAATAAAACAGGCTGGAATAATGAACGAGGAAATCCTGAATGGTTAGGAGAAACAAATTATTTCGATGGAAACATTCCGGAATTTAAGTATTATAAAATGAAAGGAGAGCATAGTATGAGTTGCAAATATGATTTTGATTACAAAACAAAATATGAATTCAAAGATTCAGTAATGCGTCATGCTGAAATATGCTTGAATGGCATGGCACAGAATACGGAATATTTTGGATTAACGGCGAGCAATGGGTGGTAACTTTGCTTGGAGAAGATGATAGTCAGGATGTATTTTACAAAAACATTGACGATGTAATGAATTACAAAATCGGTGATGATAAGCTTATTGATATTTGCACAAAATTTACAGTTATTGAAAGAACATTTTGAAATATTAATACAGTAATATCAAATGAAGAAGGATAGCCGAGTTAATTTCTCGACTATCCTTTTTCCTTTTTACATTAGTTAGTTGTTGTTTGGCTTTCAACTTGTTGAGATTTTGTTACTGCATATTGAGCCATAACTATTTTGTAATTAATTGCGTTTATAATGTAAACACACCTTGATTGAAGAAAATCAAAAATTAACAGGTGTAATTGATGTCACTCCGTTTATAATCTATTTTGCCGAAAATGTTCACGGCAAGTTTGAAAATCGGGAAATTTGTGTTGACATTTTCGATTTGTTCAAACAAGCATTGTCAAAAGGTGAAATAACCGCAAAAGAGGAACAACTGTGGCAGTTCGTTGTAGCAAATTACGGCACATCCGACTTTTCACCAAAACAACTTGAAAAAGATTTCGCTAACGCAGCCTACGCAACCATTCGCTCTTTTGTGCTGAAATTTGAAAAGCTGGGATTATTTTGTCGTTTATGGCAATGATGTTTTGTGAGGTTGATTATGATTACAGGAGAATTGAAATCAAAAATAGATAAAATTTGAGACACAATTTGGACAGGCGGTATATCATCACCTATTACCGTTCTTGAGCAAGTTTCTTATTTAATGTTTATGAAATTGCTTGATGATAACGAAATAAAAAAAGAAGGCAACGCTTCTGTTCTTGGAATTCAGTATAAAATCAAGAGTTTTAAGGATGGCGATTTTCTGTTGATGATGACGACAGATGGAACGCAATATCACTTCTTGAATGTAAAGAAATTCAACTTTATTTATCACGCCTTGTTGACAATGATCTTAATCAGGCTAAGGGAAGTTTGTCGTTTGACAGCGAAGATATTATAACATTGTTTGGACCACAGGTTACTGTAATACGAAATATTATTGATGTGATGCATAACAGCGTTATTGCAGCATAAAAACTGTTCCTTTTTGAGTTCTCCTTTTGTCTATATATGTTATCATATTTATAATTATAGTGAATTGGTTATCTGTTTTCGGTTTAGCATTAACGGCTATACTGTATCGCAGGTTCTGCTCATTCGCTATTTTTTTGTTTTTATGAATATTTATTGTGATTTCACACTAAACAAAATTGGCAAAATAATATATATTGACATTTTGGTACGGATTTGGTAGAATAGCATACGGTTAGCAATGGCTAACCATTTATTTTATATCACAGTTAGTTAAAACTAACAGATTTTGGAGGATATTTATGTCAAAAAAATTATCGTTAATTTTATCAGTATTTGTATTAATTTTTTCACTTATGTGTTCGGCTGCGAGCGCTTTTGCAATGGGTCCGAGTAAAGACGGAGTGTACGAGGTTCCGATTGAGATGTGGCACGCAGAAAAAGAACGTACATCCATGGGTGACAGCTACATAGTGCACACAGCTTTGCTTACAGTTGACGGCAATGAAAAAACTCTTACAATTGCACCTGCCGAAACTTCAAGTGATATGCAGTTTTGGTACTATACCGACGGTTCGGTTAAAGGTGATACGAAAGAGGTTTCACAGTCAAGCGCAGTTGAAATCGACGGTAAAAAATACGATGTTGCATTTGAATTTCCTATTAAAAGCAATAATGAGTTTGTCGGCGTAAAATTTGCAGCTTCGGCTATGCCTTTATCACCTTCTGCAAGAATTAAAATAGATTATGACAGTGCAAAAAAAATCAGAGATGTAAAAAAGGAAACAACCACAAAAAAAGCCACTACCACCACAACGACAACAACTACAACTACAACAGCACCAACCGTTACCAAGCCTAAAGAGGAAACGGTTAAAAATAAAAAAGTACCGATCGCCATTGCCTGCGGCGCAGTGGGTGTGGTTGCATTTGTGCTTGTAATGACCGCTGTTATCAAGAAAAATAAACATGACTGATTAGGTTGAAGTATGAAAAAAATATTTAAGAAATTTCAAGTTAAGGATTTTGTGTTTTTGGCTGTCTTATCCGCAGCGATGACATTGTGCGGCGGAATAACGATGCCGCTTGTTATGCACACCACCGTTTTCGGACTGCGTAACATGGCAGCCGCACCGATTTATTCGATTTTCGTTGCAATCGGACTTATGAAAGTAAGAAAGCCGGGTGCTCTCACAATTATCGGACTTTTTTCGGGCGCACCGCTGATTTTCTTTTCCACGGTTATGTTTTTTAACAATTTTGTTTCCGCAATCATAGCGGAATTGATTATGCTTTTGATTTTCAGAGGCTATCAAAAGAAAGTTTCCGTTTTCGTTACAACGGGAATATATATGCCGTTTTCACTGCCGATTTCGGTTCTGTTCAGTCTTTGGCTCAACGGGCAAAGTTACGATCAGCTTACAGCAAATCCGAAAATTTCTGTTTTAACATCAATCGGCACAATTGCATTGGCATTTTTGGGCGCGGCAATCGGAATGAAAATTGCAAACGAACTTCAAAAAGCAGGCAAGCTGAAGCCTTACGGAAAAGAAAACGATGTTTGAAGCATTTGAAGTTAAAAAGCCGTTTTATCCACTTGTGTCGTTTTCGGTGTCGATAATAACGCTGATTTTCGGAATGCTATTTAGCAAAAATATATTGGCATTCGCTTTTGCAGGTGCTGTGTTTGCGCTGTTTTCCGTGTTCGGATTGTTTAAAAGTGCAATCAAAATGTCTTTTGCAATGGGTATTTGTGGGCTTATTATCGGTGGACTGTCGTTTTTAACAAACAGAAATTTTGACGCCTTTTGGCAAACTCTTTTGAGGATGCTCTTGCTCGGGCTTTGTGCCGTGCCGATGGTCAGCACTTCGCCGTGTGATTTAACGCGTTGCCTTGCAAAAATGAAATGTCCGAGAGTAGTAACCTTGGGTATGCTGATAACCCTTCGTTTCATTCCGATTTTGGCAAGTGAAATAAAGCAAATTTGGGAAGCAATGAAGGTAAGAGGAGCAAATGTAAGTTGGTACAGACCCGGCACAATTTATCGTGCGCTTATCGTGCCGCTTATTATGCGAATTATAGGTATATCCGATACGCTCTCTCTGTCACTTGAAACAAGAGCGTTTACTCTTGACGACAGCGAAAGCTCGGTATACAAGGTGATAACAATAAAAGCAAGGGATTTTGTGTTTCTGTTTTTGGTCATTGCACTTTGCGTTTTTGGAGGTGTGATGATATGGGCATAGCAATTAAGTTTGAAAATGTGTCTTTCAAATATGACGGAGCAAACAATTACGTGCTTGAAAATGTTAACTTTGAAATACACTACGGTGAACTTGTGCTGCTGTCAGGTGTTTCCGGTGAGGGTAAAAGTACACTTTTATCAATAATCAACGGAGTTATTCCGTTTGTTAATTCAGGTAAATTAAGCGGCAATGTTGAGATTGACGGTAAAAATATAACAAAAGAAAAAATCAGCAGTCGTTCAAAACTTGTGGGAACGGTTTTACAAAATGCCGACGAACAAATAGTTTACGATTTTGCAAATGATGAAATAGCATTCGGTTGTGAAAATCTAAATACAGAACCTTCAGAAATTGAAAACAGGATAACAAAATATACTTCTCTTTTAAAAATTGACAAAACTGCAAGAACACGAACAATGTCGGGTGGTCAAAAGCAAAGGCTGATTACTGCTTCAACCCTTGCTATGGAACAAAAAATAATTATTCTTGACGAACCTCTTGCAAATCTTGATACTGAGGGTGCCCATATTTTACTCGGCGTGCTAAAAGAATTGGTAAACGTTGGATATGCTGTGCTCATTGTTGAACACAGACTTGATATTGTCAAAGATTATGCCGACAGAGTGATGTGGATAAAAAATAAATGCGTTTTTTCAAGTTATGATAAGAGAAAACTTGATTTAAACATAAAGATAATTGAAGCAAATCATAAAGGCACGGCAGGCAAAACACTGATAAAAGCAGAAAATATAATTTTTTCTACAGGCAAACGGAATATAATCGACGGCTTGAATTTAGAAATAAAAGCAGGTGAACGCATTGTTTTGCTTGGCGAAAACGGTTGTGGCAAAACAACGCTTATGCGTAGCCTTGCAAAGCTCAACAAATTGTCAGGTGGTAAGATTACTCAGTCACTTACTAAAAGCGAAAAGGCAAACAGTAAGTGGTTTTCGCAGGTGGGATATGTGTATCAAAATCCTACTTACCAGCTATTTATGCCGACTCTTTTAAGCGAAATATCATACAAGGCAAAGAGTGAGGATTATGCAAAAGAAATGATAAAAGCATTCGGTCTTGAGGGATTGGAGCAAAGGCATCCACAGTCGTTGTCGCAGGGGCAAAAGCGACGTGCATCGATAGCTGCAATTTGCGCAGGAAAACCCCAAATTTTGTTCCTTGACGAGCCGACAGTCGGGCAGGATTATGAAAATCTATGCCGAATTGTTCACACAATAAACAGGTTGAACAAGGAGTTCGATACAGCTGTCGTAACCGTTACTCATGACAAGCGTTGTGCCTGCGCTTTGGCAGACAAAGTTTTGATTATGGACAAAGGAAAAATCGTTAAAGAGGGTGACAGCTCTCTTGCAAACGAGTTTTTAGAATAAATATGTTTTATGTAGGAGAATAAAAATGATTAAGACAAGACTTATAGGGCAAGTGCCGTCATCAAAAAAATACATTGCCCTAACGGTGGTTGCACAGTGGGTTAAAACCGTGGCAAATATTGTTATGATGTTTATACTTTCAAATCTGCTAGCACTGATACTTGACGGCAAAATATTTGATTTTGCGTCATTGTTGCCTTATCTTTGTGGCATTTTAGGAGTTATGATTGTTAGGTATCTTTGCGGTTATTTTGCTTCAAAAACATCTTTTTATGCTTCAAGTGAAGTTAAAAAAGTGCTCAGACAAAAGATGTACCAAAAACTCACACGAATGGGTGCGTCATACCACGAAAAGGTGTCAACCTCAGAGGTCTTGCAAGTTTTTGTTGAAGGTGTTGATCAACTTGAACTTTATTTCGGCAAGTATTTGCCACAATTTTTCTATGCAATGCTTGCACCGATTACGCTTTTTGTTGTTCTGGTATTTGTCAGTTGGAAGGCTTCACTTGTGCTTATTGTTTGTGTGCCACTCATCCCGCTTTCAATTGTTGCCGTGCAAAAAATCGCAAAGCGACTTTTAAGCAAATACTGGGGTGTATACACAAATCTCGGTGATACTTTTCTTGAAAATATTCAGGGCTTGACAACGCTAAAAGTTTATCAGGCAGACGAGAGAAAAAATATCGAGATGAACGAAAAAGCCGAGCAATTCAGAAGAATCACAATGAAAGTTCTGACAATGCAGCTTAATTCCGTTAGCGTTATGGATATAGTTGCATATGCAGGCAGTGCCGTCGGTGTTGTTATTGCCATTGTGCAGGTTGAAAACGGAACAATTACATTGCCACAAGCGTTTTTGATTATTATGCTTGCAGCCGATTTCTTTTTGCCGCTTCGTCTTTTGGGTTCGTTTTTCCATGTAGCTATGAACGGTATGGCTGCAAGTGACAAACTGTTTAAGCTCCTTGACACAGAAGAGGACAAGCGAGGAACAGTGACCGATGTTGATTTTAACAACGACATTGTTATCAAAAATCTTTCGTTTTCCTATGACGATAAAAAATCAGTGCTTGACAAAATCAGTATTGTTATCGAGAAACATAAACTTACAAGCATTGTAGGCAAATCGGGTTGTGGTAAAAGTACATTGTCGTCACTTCTTTGTGGCACAACAAAAGGCTACAAAGGTCAAATTACAATAGACGGCGTTGAGGTTAAAGATATAGACGAAAAAACCTTGATGAACAACATTACGGCAGTGAATTTCAATTCTTACATTTTTGCCGGTACGGTTAAAGACAATCTGCTTATTGCCGACAAAAATGCAAGCGATGAAAAGATGATTGAGGCGTTAAGAATGGTTAATCTTTGGTCGTTTTTGAGTGAACAAGACGGCTTGAATACGAAACTTAATCAGCAGGGCAGTAATTTTTCCGGTGGTCAAAGGCAGAGACTTGCCATTGCACGTGCACTTATTCATAACACTCCGATTTATATTTTTGATGAGGTGACTTCAAATATTGATGCCGAAAGCGAAAACGATATTATGTCGGTTATCCACAATATGGCAAAAATAAAAACCGTTATTCTTATTTCTCACAGGCTGGAAAATGTTGTTAAGAGTGACAATATTATTCTTCTTGATAACGGCAGGATTAAAGAAAACGGCAATCACAGCGAGCTTATGGCTCTTGGCAGAGAATACAATTTGATGTATTCCACTCAAGCCGAACTTGAAAAATATGCAAAGGAGGAAGCATAATGAAACGAAAGCAATCGGGATTTAAAATTATGATGCGACTTATAAAGCTTGTAAAGCCACTTGCAGGATTTATGCTCCTTGCGATTTTGCTCGGTGTTACGGGATTCCTTTGTGCAATTCAAATCACAACGCTCGGCAGTATGACATTGCTTACCGCAGCAGGAATAAACGGTGGAATTGCAATCAAAACAGGATGTATTTGTATTATTGTTTTTGCCGTGCTTCGAGGCTTTTTGCATTACGGTGAGCAGGCATGCAATCATTATATTGCATTCAAGCTTCTTGCGTTAATTCGAGATAAGGTGTTCAAGTCACTTCGTCGTCTTGCTCCGGCAAAGCTTGAAGGTAAGGATAAAGGCAATCTTATATCTCTGATTACGAGCGATATTGAACTGCTGGAGGTTTTTTATGCTCACACAATTTCACCTGTATGCATTGCATTTTTAACAAGCCTTATTATGCTTGCTTTTATCGGCAGATACAGCTTGTGGCTTGCACTTGTTGCGTTTGTGGCTTATGTTACCGTTGGTGTTGTCATTCCGCTTTTGTCATCCAAATTTAACAAAAATATCGGTATGACTTATCGTGAAAATTCAGGTGCACTTTCGGGCTATGTGCTTGACAGTATGCGTGGACTTTTGGAGTCAATCAGATACAACGCAACAAATGTAAGACTTGATAAGATGAACCAAAAGACCGACGAGCTTAATTCACTTCAAAAACGTCTTAAAAAAATTGAAGGTCATAATGTTTCAATAACCGATGTCGCAATTATATTTTTCTCAATATCAATGCTTTTGGTTGGAATTTGCCTTTATCAAAATGGCACAATCGGTTTTGACGGACTTATTGTTTCAACCGTTGCTATGATGAGTTCATTCGGTCCCGTTGCAGCTTTATCAAGTCTTGCCGGAAATCTTACTCACACTCTTGCAAGTGGTGAAAGAGTGCTCTCAATCCTTGATGAAACACCTGTTGTTGAGGAAAATGAGGACGGTAAAGAAATTAAATTCAACGGCATGGAGTGCCGAAATGTTGGCTTTGCTTATGATGAAGAGCAAATCCTTGACAATTTCTCAATGACAATACCTAAAAATAAGATTATTGCAATCAACGGTCCGTCGGGTTCGGGTAAATCAACTGCGCTCAAGCTTATGATGCGCTTTTGGGATGTGCAAAACGGTGAGATAGATATGTCAGAAGAAAATATAAAGAATATAAAAACATCTTCACTTCGTTCAAATCAGAGCCTTGTAAGCCAAGAAACTCAATTGTTTAACGATACAATTGAAAATAACATTAAAATTGCAGATTACAACGCAACAAGAGAAGAAGTTGAAATTGCCGCAAAAAAAGCCTCAATTCACGATTTTATAATGACTTTGCCTAAGGGATACGACACAAATGTAGGCGAACTCGGTGATTTGCTTTCGGACGGTGAAAAACAGCGTATAGGTCTTGCAAGAGCGTTCCTTTGCAACTCTCCTATGATTATGCTTGACGAACCCACAAGCAATTTGGACAGCTTAAACGAGGGCAATATCTTGAAATCCATAAACGAAGCAAAGCACGGCAAAAGCATTGTTTTGGTTTCTCACAGAAAGTCAACAACAAAAATTGCTGACGAGGCATATACGGTTTTCAGAGGCAGATTGTCATGAAAAAAGACAGAATAACCCGAGAAAAAGAAATGCTGCCGGAAATGGTAAAAATCTATTGTCACGGTGTGCACAAAAGCAAAAAGGGCACTCTTTGCAAAGAATGTCAAGACCTTACGGATTATGCGCTTTTTAGGCTTGATCACTGTCGCTGGGGTAACGACAAAAACTTTTGTTCCCAATGTCCCTGCCATTGCTACAAGCCCGATATGAGAAGCAAAATTAAAGAGGTTATGCGCTACAGTGGCCCGAGAATTATGATCTACCACCCTTTGGTAGGCTCTATCCATGGTATTGAAACTCTAAAAGGCATTATCAAAGCAAAGAAAAAATCAAAATAATAAATAGCATCATATTTTATGAACTGCTTTTTGTGCAGACAGCACAAAAAGCAGTTCTACATCAAAATAATTAAATTTTAAGCAACAAACTGAATTCGTTTTTTAAGCGAAGTCAGTTTTGCTTTAGCTTTTTCGTTATATCTGCAAATGATATTGTTTACTTGCTTTTGAGTAAATCCAAGTTTTTCTCCTGTTTTTTCAAGTCAATCCTTGTGATTCTAATTTTAATATTTTGTTTCTATATAGCTTATGGTAGCAATCAAAAGGATTACTTATCTGACAAGTTTATATGGTGGAAAGTACCCTCCCCACTGATAACAGAAACTTCGGAGGGCAGGAATATGAAATATTTATCTGTAAAAGAGATAGCTAACCGACATCTGCTTCTCAGTACAGGATACATTCAAGAAATACCTGCATTATTTCAAAACACCGTATGAAAACTAAACCCCTCACGCACGGCTTTGGATAAACCGTGCGTGAGGGGTTTGCAATATACAGCCTTTGTGAAAGTGATACAATGCTCTTTGCGGCACCACTATTTGTATCTATCAAGCAGACTTGAATTAACGGGCAGACAAACAGATTGACTTTATGTCTGCTGTTTGATATAATTTGGTTAGTTACTGCTAACTGGATTGCATCATACTTATAAACGAATAAACGGACTTTTTTCAACATTCTTTTCTTCGGTTTGTCTGTTCGTTGCAAACAAAAGACTGATCGTTTCAAGGAGATAATCACTTGAGCAATAAAATACTTACCGACTACTTATAATACCTTGCTTATCGATAGTAGTTTCATTCCCGTGCCGTGTAACTAAAAATTCAGTTCTTCCGGAAACTGTTGGTCATTATTGCCAGAATTCGGTGGAGGACATTACTGGCTGTATGCGCAGAAAGATCTGTCCGATATCAAGATTCACGGCTGCTGTTTGAGATAGAAAACTACCGGGGAGCGAAGATGTGGCGACGACGCTTTTTTATGAAGCTGGCGGGCTTCCCTCTCCATAGCAGATGGACGAGCGAGGAATACCTGCGTTTCCTGCGGCAAAGTGCTGTCCTGAAAGCCTCGTTCCCGCTGACCTATGCCGAGTGTGTAAAAATGGAGGTGTGATATGTCATTCTTTGAAAATACCCGCAAGCCCGTGGGCCTCGGCGGGAAAATCATGGTCGTCATGATGAACCTGGGGCACAGTCCTGTGGCACGGTGGGGACTTCACTTTTTGGAGCTTACTCTGGACGCCAAGGTGCTGGACTGCGGCTGCGGCGGCGGGGCGAACATCAAGAGACTTCTGAAAAAATGCCCGCAGGGCATCGTGAAGGGCATCGACTATTCGCCCGTCAGTGTGGAGAAATCCAAAAAGGTCAACGAGGCCGCCATCGCGGGGGGTCACTGCGCCGTTCTGCAAGGCAGCGTGGCGGATATGATGTTTGCGGACGACTGGTTCGATGCGGCCACAGCCTTTGAAACCGTCTATTTCTGGCCTGACCTGCCCCGGTGCTTCCGGGAGGTTTATCGAGTGCTGAAGCCCGGTGCGACATTTCTCATCTGCAACGAGAGCAACGGCGACTCGGACAGGGACGAAAAGTGGACGGAGATCATCGGCGGCATGACCATCTACAAGGACGCCGAGCTGAAGACGTATCTGGAGCAGGCAGGCTTTCACGATGTGCAGATACACAAAAAGAAAAGCTGGCTCTGCATCACGGCGCGGAAATGAGGGAAAAGCAGACAGATGAAGGACAAGAAGCTCCTATTTGACCGCAAATGCCATGTGCTGTATTCCCGGCCCTGCAAGAAGGAGATACGGGCGAAAATCGCCCTGCACTATCCTGCGGCAGAGCGGGAGGTGGTATGGGAAAAGGTGCAGCGGCAGTATGCGGAGTTTCTCTCCGACTGGCGTACCGACTTGGGTGGCAAACAGAACTTCCACAACGGCGTAGGCGGCACCTACGACTGTATCGCCATCATGAGCTACTACACAGTCTGCAAAGCTGTCACATCCTTCCGCGAGATCGAGGAGATGGAGGAAAATCTGATCCTGCCCACCTTCCGCAGGCTGCGCTTTGTGGACTGCAACAAGCCGTTCTGGAGGAAGCTGATGTACAGGGCGTTTGTGCGGGCGAAAACTGGCTGCGATAAATGGCACGATTACGAGATGACGGTTGCGCCTTATGAAATCAAAAAGCCTATTTATTATGAGTTTACATCGTGTCCGGCAGCGGAGTTCGCTATCCGGCACGGTCTTACGGAGATTATGCCCGCCTTGTGCAATGTGGACTACGCATCTATGGAGCTGCTCCACGCAAGGCTGGTGCGGACGACTACCTGCGTGGATGGCTGCAAATGCGACTATACCATCTGCGGCGATAAAGACCCATACTTAAAGGAACATCCCGAATACCGGGACGAGGCGGGATTCAGAAGAAACAAATAGTACTGCAACGCAAAGGCGGTGAGACAAATGGAAACCTTTCTTGGAATCATGATCCCTTTCTTGGGCACAACGCTGGGTGCGGCCTGCGTGTTCTTTATGAAAAAATCCCTTGGCGATCTGGTCCAGCGCGCCCTTGCCGGCTTTGCCGCCGGGGTGATGGCGGCAGCGTCCGTTTGGAGTCTGCTGATTCCCGCCATCGAGCAGTCGGAGGGCATGGGCAAGCTGTCCTTCCTTCCGGCCTTTATCGGCTTCTGGGTTGGTGTGCTGTTTTTGCTCCTGCTCGACCATCTGATTCCTCACCTTCATGTGGGCAGCAATCAGGCTGAGGGCCCGAAAAGCAGGCTCGGCCGTACCACCATGATGGTGTTGGCAGTGACCCTGCATAACATCCCGGAGGGAATGGCAGTGGGCGTGATGTACGCGGGCTTCCTCGCGGGAAATACGCAAATTACGGCGGCAAGCGCGCTTGTCCTGTCCCTTGGCATCGCCATTCAGAATTTCCCCGAGGGAGCGATCATCTCCATGCCGCTGCGGGCGGAGGGCGAGAGCAAGGGCAAGGCATTTTTCGGCGGCGTGCTCTCCGGCGTGGTGGAACCTATCGGCGCGGTGCTGACGCTTCTCGCGGCGCAGCTTGTGATCCCGGCGCTGCCGTATTTTCTGAGCTTTGCCTCGGGCGCCATGCTCTATGTGGTAGTGGAGGAGCTTATCCCCGAGATGTCGCAGGGAAAGCACTCCAACATCGGCACGATTTTCTTTGCCGTGGGCTTTAGCGTCATGATGACGCTGGATGTGGCGCTGGGATAGGCGCGGAGGTGTCGCTGCTTTTGCGACAGCTATGATATCACCTATGACGCGGTCTGCACCCGGCATCGAACGAAAACGCTGAGACGCGGCGACGACCGCTGCGATTTTTGCATGAAGACCGTTAGAAAAGAAAGGAGTCCCAAGAATGAAGCCTGACTACAAAAACTGGATCCCCAAGGGAATGCTGTTTTCACTCATCGCGGGGACGGTGCTGTCCCTTGCGCTGCTGCTCGTTTTCGGCGTATTCGGCGTCTGTGTGAGCGGAAAGCTGCGCGTCGTGCTGGGCGTGGTATTCGGAGTCGCCTTTGTCGTCTGTGCAAAGTACACCCAGTGGTGCGTGTATGCCTATCGGAGCTTTTCCTATGACGGCGAACGCAAGCTCTCAAAGCAGATCATTGACGGTACGGCGAAGCATATCACACTCCCGGAGGGCGGCGTGGGACTGGATATCGGCTGCGGCAGCGGTGCGCTGACCATTGCCTGCGCAAAGCGCAATCCGCAGGGAAAAATGGTCGGTATCGATCGCTGGGGCAAGGAATACGCCTCCTTCAGTCTGCTGCTGTGCGAAAAAAACGCCGCTGCGGAGGGTGTGAAAAACGCTTCGTTCTGGCGCGGGAACGCCGTGAAGCTGGATTTTCCCGATGAGAGCTTCGACGCGGTGACCAGCAACTATGTCTATCATAATATCACGGGAAAGGACAAGCAGCAGCTTCTGCTGGAAACGCTGCGCGTGCTGAAAAAGGGCGGAACATTTGCTATCCACGACCTGATGTCGCCCCGTAGATACGGCGACATGCAGACGTTTGTCCAAAAGCTCAGGGACATGGACTATGAGCGCGTGGAGCTGATCGACACGACCGACGGCAGCTTCATGACACCGAAGGAGGCCAGACGCCTGATGCTTCGCGGCTCAACATTGCTGGCGGGAAGAAAGTAAAGCGGCGATGACATCAGCTATGTTGGTCTGCATCCGAGGCTTCCTCGGCAGAGAACCATGGAACCATGACGCTCGCTCACGGCGGCAGGCGGTGATTCTCTCTCAAGAGCCGTTGTACGAGAACGCCCTGCGCGCCGCCATCGATGCCGCCTGTTATACCACAGGGGTGATATTCAAACGAGGACATGCGAAAAGAAGGAGCCGTTTCCATTCTTGAAGAAGTAGTCGGCGATTTTTGAAGAGCCGCCTTCGGGCGGCTTCTCAAGGGCTATATGGTTAGACTATGCTAACCGATAAACATACGAAGGAGGCGAGAGCAGTGAGTTCCCCCACGAGGTAGGGCTGTTTCTCAGCTATCCGCCGGAGGACGTGAAGGGCTTCATCGACCACCGCGCGAGCGGCTTCAAATGCGCCGGACTCTGGTAGGTATACGGCGACGAGGAAAAAGCACGCTCGTTATTCAAAAAATACAGAAAATGCACGGATATCTACTGCGCACTTTGGCAAAGCGGCTTGAAGCTTGAGCAGCTTGCCGTTGCAGGAAATGGAGTTCCAGCCCATGTTCGATGCGTGCAAGCGCAGCTTCGGCGGGAAGCGTGTGGCACTGTTCGGCTCCTACGGCTGGGGCGATGGCGAGTGGATGCGTACTTGGGAGAGTGACTGCGACAGCGCAGGGGTGAACCTCGTTTGCGAGAGCATGATCTGCACGGAGCCTCCCGACGACGCGGCGCTTGAAGACTGCCGCGCTCTGGGCAAGGCGTTGGTGGAGTGAGAAATGATGCCCGCCGCTGACGGTTACTTCAGCGGCGGATTGCATGGGTTGCATTTGCCAAACAGCCTATCCGAAAAGGCAGGGACACCTCTTGCGGTGTTCCTGCCTTGCGCTGTATGGCGAGTATTGAAAAAGAATATGCTCTCAAGCATCCAAGACAGGTGAGCAGAGAGGATCTGTGTTGAACTGGGCAAACAGAAAAATCACAAGCCTCATTGACAAACTCAATATGCTCGGTTATAATATACCAGCAGTATATACTACCGGTATATCAGGGGGCGCCAATGGAACGTACAGAAACCCAAAGGAAGATCCTCGAAGTTGGGAAAAAAGAATTTCTGGAAAAGGGCTTCAAGG